>MDTA01037894.1_pt1 | contig 58615 bp, 50 predicted proteins | sample 811151 | NCBI WGS metagenome assembly MDTA01 (sample SAMN05326648, study PRJNA326480) | marine metagenome | isolation source: seawater | place: Indian Ocean: South | collected 2010
GCCATTCCTCCGAAAAGGTGTGCGAGCGAGGTGAGGGGTCAAGTCCGATTGCGCACAGCTCGGCTTCGGTCATTGGAGAGCGTGTGAACGGCTCACCTCCGATGGTGAACTGAAATGGAGTGGTCAGTGCGCTTGCTAATAGTGGTGTCTTGTTAGACATAATCAATACCTATAGGAGCGAGTTGTAAAAAAAAAGTTAAGCTCCTACCTTTCACCTCATATCTATTTCTAGGATAGCCGTAACCATTTGAGCTTGGGGCGCACCCCAAGCTGACCTATAATAGAATGTGTCATAGACCCATACCCTACAGCCATTTCGTGAAATCACAAGGGTTGGCAGATGACACATTCTATTATACCCTGCGCCCCAAGCTCACTTGGGGTCAAATGGTTACGGTCAACCTAGAAATAGATATGTAGTGAAAGGGGGGCAACCTACTAACTAACCTACGCCCCATCGTGATGTATGAAACGCATTAACAGCAGTTTTGCTTCTGACCCTAACTACAAAGTTATAACCTCTTGCGGTTGTGAGCATGGCAAGTCAGCCAAGTCTCTCGGCCTTGGTACTTACACTTCACTCAAGGGTGTGAGCGAGCTTCCTAAGAGCGCAGTGCCTGTGAGTATCGAGAACAAGTGTCGAGCCTGTGAGAACAGTGGTATCGTACACATTGACTATGGACTCTACATGGCACTCAAGACAGACGATACTAATCGAGACGAGCGAGTCATTCACAACGCTCTCTTTGTGCGTGGTATCACTCGCACTGAGCGTCCTCGACTTGATAGTCCTCGGAAGATCAAGCGCAAGCGTATGCGCTAAGGTCGAGGGGGGCGGTGGTCGGCTTGTGGTGGTGGTTCATTTCGTGAAATCAAAGAGCTTGAAATGACACATTCTATTATAGAGGGTACTTGGGAAGTTTCCCAAGTCAAATGGTTACGGTCAACCTAGAAATAGATATGTAGTGAAAGGCTAGGGAATACTAACTAACCAACCCCTAGAAATATTTTTTATGAAGATCACACAATCACAACTAGAGCCGATCATCTTGTCTCTCCCTCAGTTCGCCAATTTAAAGGTTGCCGAAATCGCAATCCAAGTGGCGCAAGCTCTCGGTCAACCTACCGTAGAAGCGTGTGGTGCTTACAAGAGCGGAAAGCTCGTATTGCCCGCACAGGTAACCAACACGCTCAATGGCTTAGCCCCAACGGGGTCTGTCGTAAAGGTGGGGCATGGTCGATGGTCTAAACCCTCTGCTGACGCTGTTGTTGTCAAGACAGAGATTGAGCCTACTCCTGCTCCTGTCGAGATGGTGGTAGCACCTGCGCCTGTTGAGGAGGTCGAGATTGACCTTATGGAAATGATCGAGGTCGCTGAGCAAGTTGACCAAGCTGATCTCCTATACGATCTGACTGACGCAATGACGCTCGATTTCTTTATCGCACAGACAGCTTGCTTTACCAAGTTCGTATCGAGCGATAAGGGGTGCAAGGCTTGTCTGCTAAAGGCGCACTGCTCAACAGCCAAGAAATCGCTCAAGGCAGAGAGAGCTGAAGCCAAGAAAGCGGAAGCGGAAGCGGTTAAGGTCAAAGAAGAGGCAGGTGTCAAGGTTGACTTACCCGATGGGATTGACCTTAGCACCGCACGAAACCTCAAGGCTTCGGGGTCTGCGGTCTGTGTAGCGACAGGCGAACCGATTACAGAGGGTGAGTCCATGTGGTTTGTGCCACGCTTCGGGGTCTTGTCTAACAAGGCTTACCAAGCTCTCTGCTAAGGGGTAGACTTGGGGGGGGTGCGCTCGATGAAATGAAATGGCGAGTTAGGAGCTTCGGCTCTTGACTCGCCATTTTTCGCATTTCAGCACCTGTCGTGAAATCAAGGAGCTTGGCAGATGACACATTCTATTATACTGCGCACACCAAGTACACTTGGTGAAAATGGTTACGGCTACCCTAGAAATAGATATGTAGTGAAAGGAGGGGCAACCTACTACTAACTAATCAACCCGCCCCTAAAGGTGATACATGAGTATCGAACTGTTAAACATCTTGAAGCTCTGTCTTGGTCTACTTGCATTGGACAACGCTCCTGTAGAGCAAACGAACCACCCGATTGTTTTGGCGCACATGATCAGCGTTGCAGACGCTATTAGTAAGCAACCTGCTGAGTACCAAGCTCGATTGATCTCACTTGCCTATAATGAGTCGAGGTTCGGCTACCGCTTTGTCCTCAAGGGCAAGCCTGTAAAGTCGGGTGCAGGTGCTTGCGGTATCTATCAACAGATACCTCGCTTTGCTGAGGGAGGTAAAACCACCTGTGCTAAGCTCCAAGACCCTAGCCATGCAACCATGCAAGCAGTGGCTTACCTCAAGTTTATTGAGCGTAAGTACAAGGCTCGTTCTGCCAAACGCCTTGATCGAGCGATGTGCCATTATTTTTCGGGCAACCATTGTGATCGGTCAGCTAGGGCTTATGCCAAGCGACACCGATCTATTCGTCAAAAGGCGAGTCGCCACCTCGCAAGCCTATAAGGAGGGCTACATGAACTTGCAACGAGAGAAAAACAACAATAAGGACTACGCTTTCCCTATCAGCAAGTCTCCAAAACGTGCGGTAAGGCGATCTCAAAACGAGCGTATCAAAACCAAGACCAAGCGCATGATGGAAGCGTGGGATTGGGGAGATATGAGTGAAGCCGAGATTGGAAGACTCGCTTCTCACCACTTTACGGTGAGAGGAAATCGTAGACCTAACACACACCCCGAAATCGATTGGAGAGCAGAACATGATCTGTGAAAGATGTGGAAGACAAACTAACTCGTATCGCTACTCATGGTACAACGAGCAAGCAATCTGTTTGCCATGCTCTGACCTTGAAGCTAAGCGATATGATTATGTTCAGTGCCGAAAGGCAGAGCTTGAAGCCACCAAGCGTGGTGATCTCAACTTCAACTTCAAGACACCAAAGGAAATGGGTCTTGGTTGACGGCTAGGGGCGAGTGAGTTGGGAGCTTCGGCTCTTGACTCACTCGCCCCTTTTGTCGTATCTGCGCCCCTTCGTGAAATCAGTGGACTTAGCGCCAGCCGTGAACTCAAGGGGTGGGCGGGCGACATCGAGAAGTGTCCGTAAGCGACATCGGTCATTTTCCCGACATCGGAAATGATTTCTGCGAGATGGGATTTGAGTTGAAGGGGGTTGAAGGCGGGCGGAGGGTGGAGGGGGGGAGGGGGAGTACACGCCTATTAGCTTGTGCAGCTCCGAGAGGCCACACGCCTACGAAATGGTAGGAAATGATTTCCTAGAGCTTTGCCCGTTTACCCTGAAGGTGAAAGTCCCCGTAAATTCAGCACTTGGAAATGTTAGTGAATTCAAACGCACTGAAAATCGATTTCGGGAAATGCAAAAAAGGCGAGATCAGAGCCACCGCAATAAGGGTGCGTCTCTGATCTCGCCTTTAGGCTTTCATACCCCTTGAACGATGGGGCTATGGTCATGGGGTGATTTGGACTCTAGCGAGTGAACGGTGTGAGAGCTTGCTTGGCTTGCTCTAGGTCATTGTCCACCTTGCGCTTCTTCTCGATGATGGTTGACTCCACACGATCAGCTTGCTCTAGCAGACGTTGCGCTTGCTCTCGGAGCTGATTGATCTCTTGCTCTTGGGGCGCAATCGAACGATAGAAGTCCTCAGACGCTTGGAGGGTCGAACGGTACTGTCTAGCAACTCGCTCAAAGTCTCCAAGTGAGAGAGAAGACACTCTAGGGGCAGGAGGGGCAGGAGGGGCTACCACCTCGACAGGAGGGGGGACAGGGGCAGAGAGGTCAACCACGTCAACAGGCTCTGAAACGACAGGGGCAGAGGGTGCAACCACCTCAACAGGCTCTGAAACGACAGGGGTTTGGTTCTGCCTTACGCCTTGTAAAACGGTACGGTATGCCCCTCTACCCTCACGAACCACCAAGCCATGATCTCGTAGTTTAGTAAGAGCTTGGTGTACGTCTTGCGCATTCAGCCCACACGTCTCTTTGACCTCTTTTGGGCTGAAAGTGGTTTCGGGGTCAAAAGAGTAGTAAACCAACTCATCATTGGAGGGCTTATAAAGCCGAGATTTTCCGTAGCCCAAGAACTCAGTTCGACCTTCTTCATCTTGGGTTGTCATTTCATACAAGCAGTCTCGATTAAAGAGGTCTTGGATTGCGCTCTCAAGCATTTGAGGTGTGATCTCATCAGTAGAGCAAACCTCAACAACATCTTCGGGTTTGGTTGGCAAGTATTCCACCATAGACTCCCATACAAGGGAATGAGGGGGCAGGAGCGCACCTAGCTCGTTTAAGGTAGGAATGTCGGGAAGCTCAGCTTGGAGACTGTATAAACCACGAGACACACGCTTAATGTGATGTGTATCTACGAGAGCTTGAATACCTGCCTCTGATTGGCTCTTATTGCACCCAAGAGCTTTTGCAGTGTCGATGATTTCCTTGTGGACAAGGCGATCACCTACACCATGCTGATTGGCGAGAGCGTTGTAAAGTCGAGAAGCGTTGGTTGGGGTCTGAGTTCCTGTAGCAAGGTAGGAGTCTCTTGCAACCTGCTCAATCCAACCGTTTCGGGTCAAGTGATCAAGTGCATTTCTCACCTTAAAAGCGTATTTAGGCAGGAAGTGCTGTCGAACGCTCTCCAAAGTAGCAGGGAGTCGGGCAGGGTGTTTAGAAACGATGTTGTAAACAGTGCGTCTTAATGGTTGATGGTCAATCATGGCTTGTTGTTCTCTCCTAAGAGGTTATGTTGCTCGATTAACTCTATTGCCTCTAGTACGAATTGAGGTAAAAGATCAAGCAGGTTGGGAGTTGATTTCTCTACATATATGAAACAACTCGTTTCTGAGTTGGGAAATTGAGCATATATGAAAAATTTCTTACGCTTCATCTTGCGAGCAAGACAAAAGCAGGGTTGGATTTGAGTGTCTATGGAGATACGAAAGGAAATGCTATCCTCTCTTATCTCGTCATCTTTAACTAAGGCGACTATGCCCTCTTCAATGGGATAAGACTTCATTGATCTACTCCATGACGGGTGCTAATTCCTTTCCCCATTTCCCGAAGTAAAGGGGTCGGGCTACGTTAATTCCAAGTTGCATACAGAATGGCAACTGAGAGATGGTGTCCTTAGCGAACGACAACACATATTCGTCAACTCTAGGACTCCCCTCTACTAGCTGAGTATAAACTTGGTAGTCATCTAAGTAAGTGCAAAGGTCTTGCACCTCTTGATGTACCGTAGCGTAATCCCTATCTAACACTCGAAACTCAAAGTCTGAATGACCCTGTAAATGACAAAACGGAGGTAGCGATTTGTTACTTTCAGTCAAGAAGCTGAGTTTATTTTCAAGTAAGCCCTCAAAGTATTCGACAGCTACTTTAACCGTAGACATTTCCTGCTCGTTCTCAGGAACAATCTGAGACAACCGACCGTATCGGCTACGAACCTCAGAACACTTGTTGAGATCACCCCCTACAAGAATGTCTGTGGCTTTATAAAAGTCCATGACGTACTTGAAAATATCCAAACCCAAGGGGGTAATCTCAGTGTTCATCACCCCTCCTTAGTGTTCAGACGTTCGGACTTCAAGGGATTGACAGTAGGTATTGAGAGCGCAACTCTTACAGATCGCTCCCACCCACTCATCATCACCAAAACAGCCAAGCGCACCCTCGATCTGATGTTTGAGCTTGCTGATACGAGCTTCCTTAATGTCAGTGATGAGCTTAGCGTACCCCTCAAGATCACCTCTAAGCACATTTAGCTTAGAGTGGTGCTTCTCAGCTCGCTCATCACCACCCAACTTAGCTACGCTCGGAATAGACTCCTCAAACTTCAGAGTAACTCGACCGTCTTCGTGCATAGAGATGTAAACTTCATTTCCCTCGATCTTGCCGAACAGGTCATACCCCTTGATCTTCTCTAACAGGAGTTTCTCGCCCGAAGCCGTGTCCTCTTCGTCTTCTTCAAAGATGAAAGATAAGTCAGTGTTAACGGAAATGCCCTCGTCTTCTTCCTCATCATCATCTTCAATGAGGTCTTCTATACTTGGAGCTTCAAAGGAAACCACCTCACCCTCGTCAAAGGTAGAAGCGACAATCACAGAGTCCACCTCAGAATCGTCTTCCTCAGCGATCTCTTCCTCCAAGTTGGCAACCTCAAGGTTATGCCCTAACCCAAACTCCACCAACTCCTTATAGGTCAGCTCCTCTTTCCACTCACGACCCTTTGCGTCAATGCCAACCTTAACTCCATTCTCACGATCAAGCCACGCTTCAATGATCGCTCCGCTCCAAGGCTCGATGTACTCTTTGTCCTCATCAGTCTCAATGACCTCGACAGAAGCAGGCTCGATATGAGCTTCCTCAGAATCAACCTCCTCAACGATCTCCTCAGCCTCAGCAATCACTTCCTCAACCGTAGGCTCAGGTGTCTCAACCACGGTTTCTTCCTCTTGTTCATCAACAGAAAGAGTCTCAGTCGGTGCTTGGGCTTCCTCTTTAGCCTCAGACTGATCAATCACAGGGTTTTGAAATTGATCATTTACGAAGCTCTCGTCTTTAGTCCAAGGAATAGATTCATCACCCATCTCCATTGCGACATTCTCAGACTGAGCAATCACAGGCTCTGAATGAGTTACGACTTCAATCTCAGCAACTTCCTCTTCAACAGTAGGGGTCTTGACCTTAGAGGACTTATGGTTCTCAGCGATCTTGGTGGGCTTCTTCTTGCCTGCAACAACAGCGTTCTGATCGAGTGAGATGTGAGCGTAGGCAGGAGTGAAGATCAAACCCTTGCGCTTATACTCCACTGATACGAGAGTGAACTTCTCCACAAAGCTCAGACGACCTTCAGGGTACTTCTTATTTGGCTTGGTTCGACCGTAGTCCTCAGCCACAGAATTTGTCATACGAAGAATCTCAGCCTTAACGTCAGCAGTTGAAGCTGTACCTCCAAGAGAGGTAAGCGCAGGAATGAGATTGTCTTTGATTACTTGACGAGCGTTAATGTTGCTCATAGTGTCCTCCATGTTGGGGGGTTAAGGGATAGTATGTTATATAGGAAAAGGTTGGGGAAATAACAAAAAAGCTAAATTCCCCTTTCACCTCATATCTCAGACTAGGGTAGCCGTAACCATTTGAGATTGAACCGACCCCCTAAGTCCTTAGAAAATAAAGCAAGCCAACAAGACCAAAGAGACGCAGAAGCTCGACTTTTTGATCAATCCGATATTTTGCAACTCAAAAGACAACTCCAAGACCACATCACTCTTAAGTGCGTCTTCCATACAAACAATATGGTCAATGTTCTCGACCACAGCAGGGTCATTGCCCGATTCCTCTCGGATTAAGTGCTTCTCAAACTCGCTCCGAGAAGAAGCGATGTGATAAAGCTCATCTCTTATCTCTAAGAGGATAGATCGCTCACGGTAAAGAGCATATCCGAAGATACAACCACATAAAATTAAAGCCAAGCCCATACCCATTCTCCCTTGTTGTTAGTGTTGAACTCTTTCACCTCATATCTAAGACTAGGGGAACCGTAACCATTTGAGATTAAATCCTATACTTTTCAATCTCTTGAACAGGCTCATCAAGCCAATCGCTCTTGTAATCGAACCATATCTTGATCTTCGCCCACAGCTTAGTACCCTCTCCGTTCTTATACAGTCGGGTACGATCTTCAAGGTCTATAATGTCTTCATAAGGCACTTGATGATTCTCAAGGTAATCTTCAGTTACCCACCTCTCTTTGAAATGAGAAGTTACATTTCTTGGAGTCGGGTTCTCAGGGGGGGTGTAGGTGGAACGCTCTCTAGTTTGAGGTGCGCTCTCTACATGACGAAATGTAGTCGTTCGGAACTGCTTGTAGCATTGTACGAACCTCTTCTTGGTCTTCTTGCCCTTGGGTTTGACCTTTTTCTTAACCGTAGGCATTGTCCGATCTTGATAAACCACTGTGTCCTTAGTGAAATGACCCTCTTGGATTAACTGCATAGCCATCAAAGCGTAGGCCACCACCCTACCAACAAGATTTTCAGTCTCATCTGACACTTCTTGGTTGTGAATCTGAACAATCTTCCTGTTCGTAGCGAGTAAGTTGTCGTAAGTCGTACCTGTACTAATCGGGATTAATATGAAACTGTGCTTAACTAAGACCCAAGCGCAGTACAAAACCTCCCCCTGAGTGCTTGTGGTAAAGTCGTAAAGGTCTTGGTAATAATCACTACTGAAATCGTTCACTTTTACAAACAGACAACCCATCGCTTTGCTACCGTCTGCCAACCTCAGATTGAACTTAGAGAAGTCAACCCAAAGCTGACGGTCAATTTCAAGAGGCTTGATCTCATTATCATACGACTGAGACTCTAAGTAGCTCAACAAAGACCCGTCTAAGATTACATCTGAAGGTCTGCCGAGTATATACCTAAGCGACTCATAGAAAACCATGCAATGAGTGCCACTTATACCCTGCTGTTGAGAATATAAGGCAAGGTCTTCAGGCGACCAACCTCTCTTAGCGTAGTCTTTGACTGCTTTAAACGAGCCAACCTCAGCGAGACGGCTGATCAAAGACTCTTTAGGGGGCTTTTGTGATCTCATACTCTATAAATCTCCATTTCTTGTTGAGGTTCTTCGAGCCAATCGCTCTTGTAATCGTACCAAAGTTTAATCTTGACCCAATCTTTCGATTTCTCACCTGTCTTGTAGAGCTTCGTCTTCGTCTCGATGTCTATAATGTCCTCATCAGGCACGTTATGACGATCTACATACTCAAGAGTTACCCACCTCTCCTTGAAATGCGACCTTACATTTCTTGGAGTGTAGTGAATTACCTCTCTCGAACCTCCACCACCACCTCTTGAAGCTCTCTCAGGACTGTCAACATGACGGAAATGAGTTACTCTGAACTCCCTGTACTTCTTGACGACCTTCTTGCCCTTTCTATTCTTGTTTACACCACCAAGTGGGAGCGATTTCTCCTCATATTTCCGAGTGTCCTTAACAAATTCACCCTCATACACCATCTGTAAGGCCATTAACCCTAGTCTGAGGGCTTGAACCACCTCTAATTGGCTCTCTTTCTCACCTATCCCTATAGCATTTTTGGAACCGGGAAAGCCTTCCGATGAAGAAATGAGGTTGTAAAGTCGCCCGAAGCTTTGAACTTCTCGCAACGGGAAGAATATAGGGAAATAATCTTCCAAGACTAACAGCCCACAATACTGCCTCATCTCTGATTTCTTCATCTTATCCAAGTAATTCATAGGGTCTTCCAACCAAAGGTTCTGAAAGTCCAACATTTCCTCATCATACTGCTTCAGAAATAAACCTTTAATGCGATGTTTTAACTCTGCATTAGGGAGGGTTGGCATATAATCGTTATTTTGATAACCCATACACTCCAAGCCGAACTGAGAAAGGTCAATCCAAATACTACCCTTTTCTAAAGGGGGTATGTTGATCTCGTCTTTTAAAGGTACGCTCTGTAGATAGCTCTTTACTGACTTATCAAGAAGAATGTCGGTAGGTCTTCTCTTTAAGTAAGAAATAGCACTGTAAACGAGGTCTGCGTCTGAGACAGCGATATTTCTGTCCTTCATTCTAAAGCAGGAATTTGAAAACAACGCTTCTATTGCTCTTTCGCCTATGTTGCCCGACAAGTAAGAGCTGAGCTTTGATACAAGATTGATCTTCCTACCACTCCGTAAAGAAATTCCCTTAAGACAACTGATAAATGACCCTTTTGGGGCTGTGTTAGATCGCATATTGCGCTCCTTTCAAGTTAAATTAATGATATGACTTTATCCCAACCCACATAACCTAAGCCCTCTAAGTTCACCCACCTCTCATCTACCTCCAACACCCTATAAGAATCACTACCCTCCACTACAAAACTACAATCATCACTGACATACATCTTGCCATTCTTGACGATTAGCTCATCTCCCTCCGATACACCTCCAAAAGACCTCTCCGTGTAGACTGTTACTGAGGCCAACACCTTCATCACCTGCTCAACGTAATCTTCGATTATTTCTTTCACAGTCTCTCTGTTGTAAAACTCGCCACATTGCTCCCGACCAACCATAGTCTTAAAAAGGGTTTCCCCTTGGTAAGGACCCAAACGTCCCCGATGGAGTCTTACCACCCTCACTTCACCGAGATGAGAGTACACTTTTAAGCCTACTAGGGGGTCATACTTCCAATAATCAGGCGAATAGGCCACGATCATGTCGCAATGTTCTTGTAGGTGAACGCAAGGTTCGCTCTCGGCAATCTCATAAGTGTAAGAGAGTAGCTTCCTCTTCACTTTAGATGGTTCACAAGGTGTGTACGGCACTCTTCTCGTATTGATAACTTTCATCTCCTATCCTTTCTGTTTACCCTCCTTATCTATTTCTAGGTTACCCGTAACCATTTGAGAATTACGCCAACCCCTTAACCTCTTCCCAAAGATAGAACCTCTCCTCTGTGTCGAAAGCACCAAGACAGTTGGAAATGCCTATCTCCAATAACACCAACTCTCCCTCAGAGTTCTCCACTAACATTTCCTTGTGTCCCTCTTTATCTATCTCATAATTCTCAAGCACCTCATTGTTCGCCTCGACGATGAACTTTTGAACCTTCTTACATACAAATGCATTTCCTTTCTTGCTCAGCTCTTGCTTGTAAACAGGAAAGTCATACTCAAAACCTCCCTGTGAAAACTTCACATGGAAATAAAGATTGCAACCCGAACCGCACTCAGTAGATGTAACTCTTACCTCTGCTCCTTCTAGTCCTGTCTTAGAGAGCTGTGATTTGATCGACTCACCCATAAAGTAGTTCGTAAAATATTGATCATTCAGTATGCGGTTCATCTCACCAAAGAAATAGTCTCGGTATCTTCCAAGCACTTTCTGTCTGTTATGGAGAAGTGCCGAGTAAGCGTCTTCTGTGATCTTCATAGTCATGTCCTTTCGTGTCTTGGTGGCTGTCTTTCACTCTATATCTGAAACTAGGGGAACCGTAACCATTTGAGACATACCCTGTTCCAAATATGGGGGTTAAACCTACAGTTAAGAAAAGAAATGAGTTTTTACATTTCTCTTTCCGTGTCTGTTCGGTAGTCAAACTATACTCAGAGACGTATATCCCACCTTACATCTTCGTGTAGGGTATAATAGAGTGTGATTTAGAGTTGAGTGTCTCAAAGGGGGGACACTGAACAACAAAATAGCATTGAAAGGACATTTCCGATGGCGAGTTCTACGGTTATAGCGAACAGTATCAGATTGAATGATCAAACGGGGGTATTTGGAGGTGTCTCAGGACAGTTAAAGTTAGAGGGTATCAGTAAGGGGTTGAGTGATTGGTTGTTGAACTCTTATGTAGTAGAAAACAGTATAGCAGGCACAGGAGGGGCAGGTAATTGTGTAGGGGGATTTATCTTAAACTCAGTGAGCGGTATAGGGATAATGACGAGTGCTATGGGTACTGTCTTACAGGGAGTGAGTAGTGCTGAATATATTAAGGCTCTTACTTTAGGTATTTGTTCAGTACCCTATAAGGTATCAGGTCCAAGTGTAGGAGTGGGTACGGGAGCATTTATAGTAACGGGGGGTAAGGGAAGTTCTGATCTTCTATATGCTTCTATAAGGGCAGGGTTAGTCTCTAAGACTTTAGCGTACAATGGAATGTATTCAGACCTTGAGTTGAAAGCATTGAGTTCAGGAATAGTGAGTTTATTCACAGCAGGTTTAATAGGAGGAGGAGGTATACTAGGAACACCGAGTCCCTCTTTTGTCTCAACACAGAACACACCGATTAAAGTGATACTTTAGTCAGGAAAACATTAACGAAGTTAAAGGTACTAAGAAATGAAAGATATTATATTAGATGTGAGGTCTTCTTCAGACAATGACTCAGAGACTAATTTATGTTTGAGAGAGGTGAGAGATAGGGGGGCTTATGTTGGGAGTTTGAGAGGAGACTTATTATTTATTTCTGAGGGTAATGGTAGTTTATTGAGTCGTGGTGAGGAGAGAGTATTAGAGAGTGGAGTGAGTGTCTTGAACCCTGTTGCTAATGGTTCAACTTTGTATGGAGGCACAAAGATTCTGAGTGGAGGTACTTATACAGACAGAGGGGTGGTATTAAGTTGGTCGAGAAATGATACGGAGAGGAAGAGGTTTTCAGACTTTGAGTTATTGAGTGGAGGTTTGAGGGTATCTTTAGGGAACATAGGGGGAGAGATTAGCAGGTTGCCGAGTATTGTATTGGGAGGAGAGATTAGGGTAGGTGGCGATGGAAATGACGGCAGTGATTTTAGAGGTTATTTAGGTAGTGCTGAGGTGGTTCAAACTTCGGAGAATGTGAGTGAGTATGTATTTCAGAGTGTGGAGAAAGTTGTCTTCAGCGCAGATGGAAATGTAAGGTTTAAAGAGGGAGAATTTGAGGAGGGTTCGGAGGTATTTTTTGTAGGAGTGGAGTTGGGTGGAGATGGAGTATTGGGAGTGGGTTTAGAGTTTAGTATTTCGCCTATACCTTATGTGTACGAGCGAGTGTACTTACGAGTAGGAAATGAGGGTCATATTGGAGACGAGCAGATTTCTTATTTCTTGAGTGATGCGGAGGCTCGTGGTCATGTTTTGGGAGAGCATGGAGTAGCAGTAAGTTTATCATCGGGTTTGTTATTATTGGGTAGTGGCTACAGTGGTTATGTGATGAGGTATGAGGGGTTATTATTGGGTCGGAATGGCGATCTTATTTCTGACGTGGAGGTATCGAACGGAGGTTTAGTGGAAGCGGGTGATATTTTCACGACGGGAGTTGTAGATGGAGAGCTTGATGGTTTGAGTTATGGGAGTGTATTTCTGAGTGTGGGAGGTTTACGTCTTTTACCTGTAGTGAGAGGGGACAAGGCGAAGCGTGGTGATAGGGCATACTTTGGTAGTGATAATCGAATACGTTTGAAGACTTCAGTGGAGAGGCAGGGGAGTGTATTTCGTGGAGGTACGGGCAAGCTAAAGTTGATTCAGAGTATGTTCCCATGTCGTTTGTGGAGACAGGGTTTAAGTCAGAGAAATGTAAGTACGTTTGATTGGAGTATCAATTTAGTCTCAGGAAATGTATTAAGCTATACAGTGGGCGTGGGTCTTAGCGACAGTTCACTTGGAGTCTTAACGCCATCGGGACATTTGATGTTAGCCGAGGGAGAAGACATAGATGGCTACAACGAAGAAATGGGTCTTGTTTCTCAGGGGTTAGGTACGGGGGTAGTCTTATGTTTACGGGGTCGAAGTGTTAATGCTTTTAGAGAGCTTGAAGATGAGGTTATCGTAAGCAAGTTAAGTGCAGGGAGTACCTTTACATTTCTCGACTTTGTACCCCGTGTGGACTTTGATGGTTACGAGGGTCGTCATTTCTTTAAGTCTTTAAAGTTATTGAAAGAGAACGAGAATCTCTTATATGACTTTGCAGACAGGACAAGTCCTAAGATCGGTTGGGTAGAGAGCCGAGTCTCTAACAAATCATTATCCGAGCCTTCTTCATTTTTAGAGTTAGAGGCAGGGGTTGTTGTAGGCTCTACTTCTATTAAGCTCATAGAGAATGGTTCAGTAACTACTTTAGTAGAGGGTGTGGACTATGACTTACCGAATGAAGCGCAGAGTGGTGTAGCTCGTAGGGTCTATGAGTTTGGCAAAGAGGTGTTGAGTGGATTTAAGAGTGAATATCTAAGTGGAGATCAGATGAGGGTTTACACTAGCTCATCTATTTCTGTTGGTTCGTATTTCTCTTTAGATCAAGACACTCTTTATAGACAGGTGTTGGAGGTTTCAGCAGGTTCGGGTTATGTGGACTTGTTGTTAAGTTCAGTTAAGAGCTATGACCTCAGAGGAAATGAAGTCTCTTCATTTACGAGTGGAGTATCTCAGGGGGCTTGGAAAGTCTTCGATGGTCAGATAGACGAGACATCAGTGGACTTAATGAAGTTGAATGATGAGTGCTTCGTTGAAATGCCTATTTCTGATGAGCCTCCTTTGAAAGTCTACAAGACGTATGTAGCAACAACAGGAGCAGAGATTAGCTCTGTGGTATTGAATGATATTTCCACTAATTCTAAAAAGTTTATTCGTCTTGATACAGGTGAAGATGTTCCTTTGGTTGTTCTTTCAAGAGAGGTACTTGAAACTCGTACAGTTGACCTTGTTAATGAGCATTATGTAGCAGGTAATTATGAGGTCTATGTAGACGATAATCCAACACCACTAGAGGAACAGAATTTCACTGTAGATAGCACAACGGGGAAGATTACTTTTACTCCTGCTATAGATGATCTCAGTGAAGTTTCATTTCTTCCTTTGCCCTTATCTGTGAATGGTAGGGCTGAGCTTCTAAATGACACGTTAGGTTTACCTAGTTCTACGAGTGCTACACACTTTGTTGAGGAGATAGATTCTGAGGAGTTTAGTTCTAACTCAGCAACCAAATCTATTTCTTTCAAGAAGTCTCTGAAGCAGGGTGTAGGGGTCGAGGTTTTATATACCCCTGTATCTACGGGAGTGCAGGCTCGTGAGACGATATTATTCATTAAGAACCAAGAGCTTTGTACTCGCATTTCCGACAAAGAGTATTCATTTTCATCAGGTGCTTACCTACAGATTGCGCCTGTGGTTTTTGTGAATGTTTCGGAAGAAGTAGCGGTCGTAGAAGATGGGAGGATTACATTTGTTCGATCTATTTCTGAGAGTGAGCAAGTCTCTATCACCTATGCTAGATATGGCTCAGTGGGTGGTGAGTTTGTCGTCAAAGTAACCGATGAAATAACTAAGCCTGTAGTTACTATTTCCGAGGGGGACACGTCTATGACTCTGAGTAGTCGTTCGAGTCTCCCTGAGCTGTCTTCAGGGGACGTGATCGGTGTGGGCAATCATCATTTCTTGGTGTCAGGGGTTTCAGGAAATGTAGTCTCTTTTGCTTCGCCTTCAAGGTTCAACTTAAGAGTCGATTCTGTATTAAGGTCGAGTCGGTCAGACATCTTCATTTCTGTATCGGCAAAGGCGAGCAGTCAAAAGAAGTCTTCGGACATTTTTATACAGGGAGACTTTAGAAGCTACATTTCCGTAGCCACAGTTTTAATCATTAATGGAAATGAACCTTACTACGTCAAGAGCGTTACATTCTTAGAGGAGGGTGTTACTCAGCTCACGGTTTTAGGTTATACGAAAGGGTTTACCGTAGAGAGCTTTGCTATTTCTATAAGACCTGTTTTACTAGAGGGTTCTATTTCTTTAAGTCCTATAGGGAGTCTTGCGATAGACTTAGGAGTGGACTTGATCAAGTTTAAGAATGGCTTGGGCATTTCTTTAGAAGACGGTACTGACTTCTTGTTGAGCGCAGAGACAGGAGTTGTAACTTTAAAGGGTCGTCATATTGTAGAGGAGGGTGTGAAATACATTCTGAGATACAACTCAGTGATCACGACTTCACCTGTCTACTTATCAGATGGTTCTGTGAGTTTCCCTAAGTATACAGCGAGCTACTTGGTTCGTACCGACTCGTCATCGTATGAGGGCTATCCACTACTCGCAAAGTGTGTGATCGAAACCAAAGACAAGTTCCTCTTACCCATTGTAAATGAAGACGACTATGCTGTTGAGGTAGGGGCGCAACTCTTACAAGAGGCTTCTACAACTACAGGTAAAAGATCAGGCACGAGCCCTACTACGAGACCGGGTATTTCTGTTGGGTTGTTTGATCAACTTGGTAAAGACGTAATCTCAAGAAATAAGATTCTTTTCTATAATGACTTAGTGAACGTAGTTGATGATTGGGTCGGGAGTACCACAGGCAAGATTGTAGGAGATCAAGATGGTAAGTTCAGATTCAACCTAGAGCAAGGTGGTGTCTTTTCTGTTTCGGCAGGTTTAGAAGACCCGATTACCCGTGTGATAGAGCCAAGATATGTCTCTCTTGAGTTCCTTGAAAGTCTAGGCATTTCTTTAACTGAGAAAGACAACTTTAACAGTCTCTCATCGTCAACGATTAACTCTATCTACGATAATCAGAGTTTGCTTGTAGAGAACGAGCTTGATGACTTTGTTCTAACGAGTGTTAGAACGGTACAGGAATTGTCTTTGAGTTTCCCTTTCATAGAGACGACTCTGAAACCACGTTATAATCGAATGTGGAAGCCTCATAACTTCTCTAGGATATATCCACAGCGAGCGCAGTTTTTAACGACTCTATACCCTAGTGATGTGCCTTATTCATACCCTAACACTGAGGGTACTGTTATAGGTGCAGTCGAGAACCCTGCGAGGGGTCAAATAGAGGGCATTTCTTCTATCCCTAGATTGACTAAAAGACCTGCTCGCTTCCGAGTGTTAGACTTCTTCCCTAGAGGTGTTGCAGGTAAGTCTGAGACTGTAAACAAACCTACATTTCTATTGTCTGCCGTACCTTATGAAGACTTTCCTTTTAACAGCGATGGCACTCCCGATACAACACAGCTTTTGTATAAGGGAAATACGGGTAGCCCAACTATTCCGAGTGTAGAAGTGGGCAACCCTGAGCTTTCGTTTAAGGGTCTTTCTGTGGGAATGGTAGTGGAGCTTGGTAGAGAGGGGTTAGGGTTCTCTGTTCTGACTATGAAGAACGAGTCTAGTCTTTCAGACTCATCTTTATTTCCGAGTGCGCTGTTTTCATCAGCCCCCAAGAAAGTCAAAGTCAAGTCAATCGTTGAGGGTTGCTATGTCGTAGTTGAGGGGAAGTCTTCTACAGTGGAATGGTTCGGGTCTAACTTGATTGACTACCCACCTCAACTTGGAGATACATTTCTTGAGTCTCTACAAGGAGACATGGACGACACCGAGAGTAAGAGCTTATTCTTTAGAGTAGGGTCTGACGTTGGGGTGAACTATCAGACAGGAGAAATAGTTGATATAAGTCTCCCTTCGATTAATGACCCTAACTTTCCTCTGAAAGAAATATTTGAGCAGAGCTTGCCCACACCTCTTTTATCTGTTGAGGGGTCAGTGAACTTTGCAAATAGAAATACGAGTCCTTTTAATTTTCCTGCGCTACTAGGTGAAGCCGTTAATGATGATGGTGATGAAGCAATCCCTTACTTGACGCAAAGATCAGAGCGAGATGTTCTGTCTGACTTGCAGGGTTCTATTTCTAGGGTATTAAGAACACAGCATTCTAGTCAGTATGTGTACCCTGATGAGATCGCAGGGTTGGGTTCTATTTCCTCAGCGAAGCTCACGATTGATCGTAGCCTAACGCCTTATACTGATGGAGAAATAGCGAGTAAAGACGTAGAGCAAGGCGATCTAGTTTTGATTGACCTAGACGATGGGGCTACAGGCTTTATTGAGGTATCTACAGTAGAGGGTAACTCAATCTTACCTCCAAGGTTTAAAGCGGAAGCTACTAAGGTTCGGTATCAGTTAGACCAATACTATTCTTCGACTACAGGAGTAGGATTGCGTATTGGTCAAATCATACATAATGGAAACTACCTTACTAAGTTTTCTTTGAGCGCAAACCTCCCTACAGTACCTCACCTCACTTATGACAATCTTATTGGTTTCTTTGTGGGGGCTACGAATGGAGTAGTAAACTCTTTTAATCTTCAGCTATTCAATACCACCTTTAACTTTGCTTATGACGACACAGCTTCTACATGGAAAATAAACTCATTCTACAATGGGGTTTACACAAACCATAAAGTTGTAACTCTACAGAAGTATGGGACAGCTCAGAGTCAGACGATCATTGATCGAGGATTTGAAGTCGTTTCGCCAACTCCGTTTATCCCCTCTTCGGTATGGCAAAACGACTTACTTGTAAATGGCACAGGTACTACCATTGATCTACCTACCGAGATGTTCACTCTTGATGGGTCTACAGGAGCAGGAGAACCCTACACTATCCCCTTGTTAGAATTTTTTGAAACGGAAATATATGTGGGTGGGGTAGGAAACACCTCAGCAGGAGGTAGCGAGACTGCTACGATTGAAGCAGATAGATTGACTCTTAAAGAGAACGCTTTCTTTGATAACCAAGTGGTCAGTAGTTCAGCGAGCCTTAAAGTTATGGGCTGTGAGGTACTAGGAAATCAAACAGACATTAATAACACTTCCAACCTCAACTCAAACTTAGGGTTTACCAACCTAGAGAAGCACGATGGTGGACTCAGAGTCAGGGCTTTCGAGGGTCATGGGAATGTTGTTATTTCCAAGACCAATATGAAGCTCTCTGTAATGACTGCTTCCAAGGTAACTGAGGGAGCTACTATTTATGAGGGTACAGGTAAGACACTCAACTACGTTGAGGGCAAAATAGAGACAGGGGCAGATGATATTTCTCATGTGGAAAAAGGAGACTTGATATTTATTTCTGAGGGGCAGAGTTCGGGTACTCACAGAGTTTTAGGTGCGATTTATGAAGACATCACCTCAATTGAAGTAACGGTTGTGCCTCCTCGAATCTTAGAAATGGTAGATAACGAGGACGGCTCGTTCACGCTTACGATGAGTGATAACCTCTTAGATTACTTTGATGGGTCGAGTATAGGCTTGCTTTATTTCGTAGTAAGTCTGAGTGGGCTAGAAGATGCCGACCCTGCTGTGGTTAATGTTTCAGGTATTCAAGTAAATGTAGTGCCGAATTCCATTTCGGGAGCTGAGGTTACCATTGATGGCGTTCCAACATTTATTGACGGAGCTTCCACAGGCTTAACTATTTCTGACATGGTGAGAGTAGGTCAAGACATCTTTAAGTTTGATAAGATTCCTTTTGATCTTAGAGCAACAGGTGCAGTCGATTTCTTGATTAACCCTCAGCTATCGGGTTCTGAAATAGTTTCTTCTTATAATGGAGGTTCGACTGTCCCGTTGAAACATGATCTTGACTTGCTTTCTACAGGAGTTGGTTTTCTCCACATGAAGAAACTCAGCGACTCCACTCTCGTAAATGCCTTATCAGGAAATGTAATCACTATCGCAGTACAAATATTAAAAGGTATCTACATAGACCCTAACTTCCCTCGTATGTGCCATAATTATGCGAGTGCTTCACCTAACTACTTCGGGACTGCTACTGCCAATGGTTTAGTTTCAGTTTCAGGCTTAACTTCCGAGACTATTAGTACCATTTCTGTTCGTAGGTTGAGGAGGTTCAGCGATCTGTTCTTAAAGTTGGGAGCTACTTTTGATCAACTTAACCCGATCTATGAAATACGCAGAGGTCTTGTAGACACTCTTGTTCAGTCGGGCGATGAGTTTACTCTGACTCCAAAACTAGTTGATCGTCTTGGAGCTGAAGACGCAGCTGGAAGGGAGACACAAGTCGGAAACTTCTCCGAAATGATTTCCTTGGGAGACAAACTGAACATATATGCAGGTGGTGTGGATATTTATGCAGAAAAACATTCACCCGACCTTAGACTTAAAGTCGTAAAAGTTGCTAACCCTTTGATATGTAAATACATTTCGGGAACTCTACCTACAGAGAGTATGAGTTTCACCGTAGAGGTTAGAAATGGGGTAGTGCCTCAAGAGCAGACGTTTAAGAAGTTCATGGACATGACGTTCACTGACGTACTCAGCTCAGACACGGGTGAGGTTGTGGCAGGCAAGCTAGAAGACTCTACCCCAACCTTGGATTACACAGCCACGTTATCGAATGGGAAATCGATTCAGAATGGGAACTACATTTTGATTGACCCCAAAGGTGCGCTTGATACTCCTTTCGAGTATGGCGCACCACCTAAAGGTGATACAGGAAAGGTAGGCACTACAGGTTATGTCGTAGGTACTCGTAGTCCTTTTGACGATAACCGAGGTGCGTATAAGATTACTGAGGTGCAAGCAGACAATCTAGGGGCTGACGCAGTTTCGGCTGAGGGGAGCTTTTCACCTGCGGGATATAACTTAATTCCTAGTGTGGGTGGGGTAGATGGAAATGCGTTATCAGACACTGCGGTTGCTGTGGATAACACACATAACCACTCCACTAATGCGAGCTTCTCAGTAGCACCATTCAGCTATAAGATACTTGAAAGAAATGCCGATGTAGATGAGAGCTTTGCAGATACAATCTTATTTATGAGAGAGAGAACATTAAGCTGGATGGAACTCATCAGATCGTTTGGTGAAGTGAGAGCCATTTCTTGGTCTACCTATCAATCGGAGGGCTTAGTTTCCGAGATTGGTTTAGAGGATAAGACCTATTTAACCAACCAAGAAATAATAGGTCTTGAGGGCAACATAGATCAGCAACCTAGCGATGTGCCTTTTGTCTCAGACTCAGACTGCTTATCTATACTAGACAGACGCTTCTTATTAGAAGACCCTCGTCTTGCTAAAGCAGGGTATGGAGACGCTTCTGTAGGACTTCCCGAACTCTTAGAGAGTGGTATCTCCTTTATAGAAGCTAGAGATAAGAGGTATTCTTGGATAAATGTAAGAGCAGGTTTACTGAGAGGTACACTTGCAGTCATTGACCGAGTAAACTTCGACAACCCTAGCAATAAAGCGTTAGAGGACATTAACAATGAGTGAAAGTGTTTGGACTAAAGCAAGTAAGCAACCTAAGTTGCCTGAAGATGTAAATAAAATGATCTCTAACTTAGAGAAAGTTAAGGGTCTTTTAGAGCAGGCTCTTAAAAGAGATGAAGCGAATTTAAAGAGAATGGAAATGGAACTCGCTAAGATTCAAGCTCAAAGGCAGAATCGGAGTGAGAAATGAGCAAAGAATTAATCAAACTCCCTGAACTTGGAGAGATACCACCACCCGTTTGGGTCGATGTATTAAACACCGATGATGTTAATAAAGCTCTCGATAAGTTTGTCGGTGAGCTTTACTATGATTACATAGACCCAACCTACGCTTTCATTATGAACATATTTCAAGTTGTCCAAGAGGCTCTTGATTTCGTAGCGAGTCTTATCCCTGAGTTTACAGACCCCATTTCTTTATTGCTCAACGAGATTATAGAGTTCGTTGAAGCTTATCTTAAAGACCTCAGACAGACAGGTATTTATTTCACTGCTGATGACGCATTCAAAGGTGAGTTTAAGCTAGAAAAATTTGAGGGTGGTTACAATCGAGTAGCCGAAGAAATAGTTAAGAAAGCAACCAATCCATTAGACTACAGTCGCCCTGATGTATCTGATAAAACGGCTGTCTTATCTATCACAGCTTATGGTGGTGCAGGGGCAGATGGTTGGACTAAAATAGTAAAGAGCTGGGATCAGTTCTTAAGTCTGTTTGGAGTTACTGAAAGAGAGGGAGGTTTCCTACCTCCTCAAGTATTACCCAACCTATTTCTTTCACAAGTAGGTCCAACCACAGTTTCCGTTGAGTTAGACAAACTAGACTTTTTAGAGTTTGACCCTGTAGGGTTTGTAGCTCAGTGGAGAATGCCCCAAGGCAAAGTGAATAATTTCTTTCAGGTTAATCTGCCACCTGCGGCTTTTGTTCTTACGATAACTTCAAGGGCAAGACCTCTGCCTTTGTTCTGCGAAAGACGAACGTCAAGAGACACCAAAGCTAGAACAATCATTTCACCGCTATACATTTCTAAAGAAAGTAATCAGATAGCGACTTCGATTATTTTAGATCGTTTAAATTTAGACTCTGATGATTTTGCAAAAGATCCCGCTTCGGCAACGGCTACCAAACCTTTTCTCTTCGCAAAAGACCCAAGCGGTAAAAAGATACCTGCACATAAACTTAAGAGTGAGACTAAATCCTTTTATAAGAGAACAAAGAATTTAGGTGCTGTCTTTGGTCAAATTACTTTTGAACTAGAGCTAAAGTATGATGAAGACTTAGGAGATTTGAAGACTTATGACATAGACACAGATAAAGAAATAGATGTGTCTAATAACTACTACTATTCAATCGCCTCATACGATGTAGAGTCTTCCTCTTTAGAAAGAGGGTTTAATCTCACAGATAAGCCACAGCCTTTCGACCACACTGTTGGCGAAGATCAAGGGCTTGAGATTTTTATGAGGGCAGAAAAGGATAGATTCTTCTTAGCTATTGATGGTGTTAAAAGCATTCCGAAAAGCTCTCGTACTCAAACCGTAAAACTAAACTACCCCTCTCGTATGAATTATATAAAAGCGATGAGGGAAGCGATGACCCATGTAATCTTATTTCTATTAGAAGAAAGCTCCCATAGTGGTTTTACTTTAAGCTCAGACACTAAACAAAAGGTGCTCAATCTATTCCATTTAAAAGACAGAGATGAGTTGGTAAAAGAAACCGAGTTTGCTGAGTTTGCTGCTGACGGATTTACCGTATCAGAAATAAATGATTTCAGAGACAATGTTAAGTCGCTCGTAGATGATGGTATTACTCGAATGTTAGGTCGAGATGAACCTAGTAGTATCATCAAAACAGTACAGCCTTTTATCGACACTCTCTTGAATGACTCTGAATACCCATTACTTTACCCAACACTTGAATATGAGTTTAGTGGTTTGGATAATGCAGGGTACTTTGAAAATGGAGTATTTAAGCTCACTGACTTAGACGATTTGTCTAAGTTAAGATCAGTGGTAGATTCAATTCCTTTTGTTAATATTTTCTCGAAAGCCTCTGATGTGCAAGGCATATTTCCTGATGGTGAACTTGCCGTATCAGAGAGCTACCGAGGATTTCAGACAAGACAAAAGGTAGCTATAGAATACTTTGTAAGTGATGTCAGTTATCTGAGCAACCCAAAAAGAAATGCAATCCACCTCTCATTTGAAGATGAAGCAAAGTACGCACAATTTAAGTATGGGCAGTACAACGTATTTCAGGATATAGTGAAAGAGTACCCCGAAAAGTTAAAGGCTTCTTTTAACTTACTAGGGTTCATTCCTGAGAATAAGTTAGACAGGGCAGGAGCTTGGAAATTCAAGCGTTTGTTTTCTGATGGTATCGTAGCAGTTGATGAGATTTTTGAAGAAATACTACTCGCATTAAAGCTCTTAAAAGATGGGTTTGACTCTCTTGTTAAGTTCATCTTAGACGCTATTCAATTGTTAAAACAAAGGATAGAGTCTATTCGTCAATTTATTGTAAAAATCAAATTATTGATAGACGCAGTTCTAGCCTTGAGATTTCCCGCAGGTCTTTCTTACCTATTAACTGTTTCTGAGGGTACTGAGGGCTACGTTGACGCTATCTTAAACGCTCAGAATCAACCTGAGTCTTCGGAAGATATTTATAGCACTTATGCCACTCTTGTAATCCCTACGGCAGTACCCTCTCTCGTAGTACAAATCTTACTTGGTATGCTTGGAGACGAAGCGCAACAAAAGGTACAGGCTTTCTTTGAGGGAGGTACTGAAATAGACCCAATAACAGGAGAACGTAAAGCGAGGTTCTTAGATAGTGATACAGAAGAGCCTGAAGAACCTACCGAGCCTCCTAAAATGGAAAACGTATTACCTAATCTATTTGGGGAGGACTAAAGATGAGTTTTGGTTGGACAGTTTTATTTCGTGAGGGGTCTTGGGTTGAGTTTAGACAGTTTGTTTTGAACCAACGTAAGAACGCACAGTCAAGAATAGACACCATAGACAATGAGTTAAAGAAGATCGGAAAGATCACAGTCATTTACCAAAGAGAAGATGAAGAAGATGAAACTTCAAAGCTCACTGAAAGAAGAGTAGGGCTTGCTACGAGGACAGGTACCTCTATCGGAAAGCTACTGAGAGCATACACCGCAAGAGGTGGAAACTACTTCGACATTTCTATGTTTCTAATCCCTGACTCTTATGAAATAATTGATGAGAATACTCGTATTGAGTATCAGCCATTCACAGGCGTTTTGTCTCCTAAGAGTGGAGACATACAGACAGATAATATAGATGAGACAGGGCTTTATGATCTTTGGAAAGACCCTCCCCGTAAACTTGGTGAGAAGAAGTCGATTTGGGATCACCAAGACGTTAGGAATACGGGGGACAGAGTTCTTGCCATGAGGTCTTGGGTTAGCCAAGAAATAAAAGAACTGAGAAATGAAATCGAAGCTAGGATTCTTAAGCTATGCGACTTGAGAGAGCAACTATTACATGAAAAGAATGAGTTAATCATGGGAGCGATTGCAGGTACTTTTGGAGATACAGAGTTTAACCCTCAAACATTTCTCCCCGACTTGCATACTTCTAAGATTACATATTTTTTTGATAGTATCTTTTTTGAGACAGATGAAGAGGGTAAGCCCGACTTTACAAAGCCTAGACCTTATGATGAGAGAGCTTTAAAAACACTCCTACAAGACGCACCGACAGGTGAAGAGAAACACACAGCCTTATAGAAAGGATTTAAAATGAGACTAACCAAAGACGAACAGACTATGATTGAGGTACTCGCAGATGACCCTACGGCTTCTCTTGCTGAGGTCAAGATGATGTGGTCAAGTGAAACAGGGAAGAAAAACCCTGAACAAATCTTAACCATGCTTGAAGCGAAAGACTTGGTGATTGTCAACGAGTATGAAGACCTCGTTATGCTCACTCCTCAAGGTATGAAGCATTCTTAAAGGTAGTCTTCTACATCTAACCTAGAAATGTAAATAGGTGTGTGAACTCCCCAATATGCACCTGCTACATTAAACTCAAACCATTCGACTGCCATAATGTATGCGTCTTCTTCAGAAATCTCGTCTTCTTTAAAGTCATTTTTCCAATAAGAAATGAGCTGATCTTTGTCGTATGCAATCACTGCTTCGGGTGTATGACATACGCCTATAATCATCTTGTCGAACACATTTCTAGGTTCGAGAAATACTAACTTCTCATCTTCTACATTTCCCTTAGTAGAGGTTATGGGTGTAACCTCTTCACTTGGTTGATGTACCCGCCTTTCGGTATTCCCTTTAATGGGTTTACTTTCTGAGGGTATGTTATCGGCTATACTCTCTCTTTCCATATCTTTCCTCCTTAAGTCCTCAGAGTCTTAGACTCAAAGACAGGGTTGTATTGTTGGGTTACACGAATAAAAGTCGTGCATTTACTTAACTCTCTCAGCTCTTTTGCTCCAATATATGTGCAGGTAGAGCGCACTCCACCTAATATATTAGTGAGCGTGTCTTTCAGAGAACCTTTCTGTTCTATTTCTACTGTCCTGCCCTCAGAAGAACGGTACTCATTCACCCCACCATGATACTTGTCCATCGCTGTACTAGAGGACATACCATAGAAAACTGCCTTACCTTCTTCGTTCAATCTGAGGTTCTCTGTATGCCCTGCGAGCATACCTCCAAGCATAACGAAATCAGCACCACCACCAAAGGCTTTAGCAACATCTCCTGCACAGGTACAGCCACCGTCAGAAATGATACGACCTCCAAGCCCATGAGCTGCGTCAGCGCACTCCATTACTGCACTCAACTGAGGATAGCCAACCCCTGCTTGAATACGAGTCGTACACGCAGATCCTGAGCCAATCCCTACTTTTACGATGTCAGCCCCCGCTAAGATTAGTTGCTCAGTGATCTCAGCCGTAACTACATTTCCTGCAATCAATACACATTTCGGGAACTTCGATCTTACCTTTGAAATGAAATTTATAAACCTCTCTGTGTACCCGTTCGCAACGTCTATACAGATCGTAATAATCATGCCATTGGTCTTTTCTTGAATGCGTACTAGCCGATCAAACTCATCATCGGAAATACCCATTGAATATGCCCAATAGATTGCGTAGCCACGCCCCTGATTTTCGTACACCCAATTGTAGTAAGCGATGTACTCTTCTTCAGAGTAGTGTTTGTGTAGACATACCATCATGTCCATTTCTGTCAGCACTTTACCTGCTTCAAAAGTCGCCACTGTGTCCATATTTGAAGCGACAATCGGAACACCCTCCCAAGAGCGAGGTGAATGAGGCAATGAGAGTGATCTGTAGAGAGAGACTTCTTTCCTTGAGGTCAGAGTTGATCTCTTTGGCTTGAATAATACGTCTTTGAAATCGAGCTTTATTTCATTTTCCATTCGCATGGTTTTACACCTTGTAAATAAGGTTCAATCGGTCAGGACCATTTGAGATTAGGGTTACTCTCACAGACGAGAACGACTCTATCAAAGAAATGTAATTCTTTAGGTTGGGGTGGAGATCGTTATAAGTCTTTGCTTCTTTCGAGTTATCCCACCCATTGAGTGCGTAGTATTCATTGTTATAGAAGACTTTAATTTTCTTAAGCCCATCAAGAACGTCAACTTTAGTGAGTGCGATCTGAGTAAACCCATTAACCGCAACGGCATACTTCATTTCGTCTAGGTTTAACCAACCACAACGCCTAGTTCTGCCTGTTACTACTCCAAACTCTTTTCCTTTCTTCTGTAAGAAGCTACCCATTTCTGATAAGTCTTCTGTAGGGAAAGGACCTGACCCGACTCTAGTGCAATACGCTTTAAAAACTCCAATGTGTTCAACATGGCGAGGCAGAGCGCACCCAATGCTTGCACCTATGCTAGAAGCTAACGTATTTGATGAGGTTACATAAGGATATGTGCCGTGAGAAATGTCTAAGAATGTTCCTTGCGCTCCCTCAACAACAACATCATGTTTCTTGAACGCTTTCTGCAAAATAAAAGTCGTTTCTTGACAAATGAAGCTCTCCCAATCTTCCCTCCATAGGTCGAGATTATCGAGAATGATGTTCTTCAGGTTATCGCAACTATAGCCTAACTCTTGATGGTGAGCTTCTGCTACTAAAAGAGCTTTCTCTTCCCAAACAGAAGGGTTAAGTAAGTCTCCTGCTCTTATGCCTATTCTTCTTGCCTTGTCTTCATAACAAATACCTATACCATTTCTAGTAGTGCCAATTCGATTGCTAGACTTTTCTTCTCTTGCTGTATCAACATGAATGTGGGTTGGGAGAACAAGGTGCGCCCTGTGGTCAATCAGAATTGAAGCACTTGCTTCTTCTGCGCCTCTTAATTCTTCGAGAATTCTCAGCTCATCTTTTAGCACATTTAAGTTGATCGCCATACCTGCGCCAAGCACTCCGATTGCTCCTCTCAGAGTACCTGACGGAAGTAGCCTTAGCTTGTATGTCTCTCCATCAAAGATAATCGTGTGTCCTGCGTTGCTTCCGCCTTGAAAGCGTACACAGTATCGAGCTTTCTCAGAAATAACATCAACGATTTTACCTTTGCCCTCATCACCCCATTGTCCACCGATAACAGAAACCACGCTTGGCATTAGAACTCTCCTAAAGTTCGGCTAAAGATTAAGTCTATTTTTTCAAGGTCAATAGATTCTTCTGAGTCTATTGATATACCTTTTACCGAGCTGTCTAGCTCTTTCTTACTGTGGTTGTCTTCTTGTACTTTTCGGTACGCTTCATTTCGGCTCATACCCTCAGACATCATCTCACAGAGAATAGTGTGGGACAGTATTGAGCTTCCCTCTCTCTCTATATTTCTTTTCAGATTGTCTTCATCTACATAAAGACCTTTAATGACTTTTGTCATTCTTCTCACTGCAAAAGTAGCGAGGTGAAATGCGTCTTCAATAGTAACTCGCTCTACAGAGCTATGACTCATATCTCTCTCGTACCATAAGCTCACATTGTCGAGACTAGGAGAGACGTAAGACTTTAAGAGTCGTGCAAGACCCGATACGTTCTCTGACAAGATTGGGTTCTTCTTGTGAGGCATAGCCGAGCTTCCTGTTTGACCTTTACTAAAGCTCTCTGCGACTTCCTCTATACCTGACTGACTTAGGTTTCTAATGTGAATAGAAATCCTCTCCAAAGAAGCCCCTAGTAAGCCCAAAACAGACATTAAAAAAGCGTGTCTGTCTCTAGGTATTACCTGAGTAGAAATAGGCTCAGACTTTAATCCTAAGTCAACGCAAACATCTTGCTCTAACTCTACAGGTAGATTGCTGTAGTTGCCCATAGGTCCTGAGATCATTCCATAGGAAATCTCTTCACGAGCATACATCAATCTCATCAGGGTTCTTTTCCATTCTGAGTAGTACGAAAGAAATGAAAGTCCTACAGTGATCACTTCACCTGCCTTACCATGTGATCTACCTACCATCGGAGTGTACTTATGCTCTGAGCTGAACTTCCTCAGCGAGTCCATAAACGCAAACACTTCTTCTTCAAGAATAAGACAAGCGTCTCTCATCTGTATGGCTAAACAAGTGTCTAAAATGTCGGAACTTGTCAGTCCTTTGTGGAGCAGGTTATCTGAGGGGAGTTGTTCAGAAAGAGCCATCACAAAAGCCATCGTTTCGTGCTTCGTCTGCTTTTCCATTTCTTTCATGTCGGAGATCAATTTCTGTAGGCTTACTCTATTGAAATGACTCTCTTGATTAGGGTCGTGATAGACAGTTGCTTTCTTTTCAATATCGAGAAATAGTCGTATGCGATTTGTTTCTGAAAAAACTCTTTTGATCTGTTCATCTTCGTATCTTGAGATCATTAAAAACCCTTTGTATTTGTCGCTATGTCAGAAATAAGATCCAAGTCGTAACATCTAGTTGCTTCCATCATCAGTCGAGACTCAAACCACATATCTCCGTCAACCATAGGCATGAATAAGTCATGTATGTTATCGACACCTAACATCACATCAACACCACCTAGATACAACTCTAAAATCGGAGCTATCGAATTATGTATAGGTGCGAGTATGTGATTCTGCTGTTTCATGCTCAGAGCTGCACTTGGACAAACGATAACACCTGTCCCTGTATTTCTGAGCTTGGAAATGACTCGCACTCGATCAGCTTCAGGTTGACAAGCAAGTGAGATGGCATGGACTAGATTAACCCGACCCTCAAGTTTGTGTTCGATAACTTTATCTACAACCATTTCAGATTCACGCTCTGTGGGTATGTTGTTCTGCCCCACATGAACGTCAACAGGCTTATCCATTTCTTTGGCTAAGTTAAAGATGAAATCCATGTGTGCGAGAGGGTCTGAGTCTCTGTCGGGCAAACCACCTATAACGTCAGCCTTTTCGCAGGCATTCACGAAGCTCTTTTGAGCGTCTTTATTAAGAACTCCCTCTAAAGGCTGTATCGCAATCTGTAAGTCGAAGTCGTGGGCTTCTTTGTATTCTTTCTTTATTTCAAGAGCTACCTCTACAGGTAGTGTTCCCACAATGTCGTCAGCGTCTACAAATGTTCTACATTTCGACACACCTTGAGACATTAAGTAGTCAACCCCTCTGACCATTCTTATCCTTAAAGAGTCGTGCGTATATTCCTCTTTAAGTTTTCGATATAAGTACCATTTCTCTTGTAGGCTGTTTTGTGAAGATTCTAGTGTTTGTGGTGTAATTAAGTATGCTTTGTCGAGATGTGCGTGGTGGCAGACGAAGCCCCCCTTTTTACTAACTTTGCTCAAAAAAAAACTATGGAGGTTGACTTCCATTATCCCACCTTTCTTCTACGTCTTTTGTTTTTCCTCTGTAGCGGTACTATCAGTAAACTATCTGATTTGTTTCTATCTCAGAATCGCTCGGTAGTATATACCATCGTAAAAATATTCTTACGCACTCGTAGCTCAGTTGGATAGAGCACCTCTTTCCTAAAGAGGGGGTCATAGGTTCGAGTCCTATCGGGTGTACTTCTTAATATTTCTAACTAAGCTCTAATTTCCTCTACGTTTTCCTATATGTAAGAGACGCAACTCATTATATAAGGAAAAGAAATGATTTTAAAATCAGAAATAATGCCCCACTTGTTAGATAAAGGAGAACATCTCGTACAGTTTTACTACTTGATGGACTCAAAAAAAATGAAGATTATAAGTAAAGACTTTGGCTACCAAGATGACGCTTATACTCACTTTGAAGAAATGAAAGACAGTTGTCATCTTGTAAGATTCACTTGCAAAATAAGAGGGAAACTTCCTGAAACGTCTATGCTAGACTTTATCCACCCTCTTGAAATGATAACAATGGTCAGCAAATCTTACGATGACGAGGGTATAATCACAAAAGACTTTTTTGATGACGAGGTAAAGCGAAGTTATGAATTTTGGCGACAAGACTATTTACTGCAAGAAATGTAAGAAAGAGCGTTGGGTAGGTGCGAAATGCCCTGCCTCTAAGAAAGGCGAGAAATGTAACGACATGGAAGCAGTTAAGAAACTTTGATGTTGTTTTCTCTTTTGTCAGTGGTATAAGAAGACAGTATCTCACCAACAAGAGATCATTTGCACTCTTAGCTCAGTTGGAAGAGCAGTGGCCTTCTAAGCCATTGGTCGTAGGTTCGAGTCCTACAGGGTGCGTTATATTCTAAAAGTTGTTCACTACTCGGTATAGTGTCGATATGCACAACAAAGAGGAAAAAGAACATGAATGATTTGCACCATCTCGCCCTCTCTTACACTAGAGAGGTCTTCTCAATAACTGAGAGTACCCATATCACAGACATTCTAGGTATGTCTCAGACTATCTACACATTTCTTGTGGATAATGGAGGGGAAGAAAATATTGAAAACCTTACAGAAGCACTTGATTTCGCACATTCGTTTCTCCAAGAGAGAAGTGATCTTGGTTTTATTGACTCTTACACCATTTCTGATGTAGTAGAAAACGCTTCTCATGTGTTGAGCTATAACTTTAATTAAACACACCTTTCGGTCCATTCGTCTAGGGGTCTAGGACTCTGGCCTTTCACGCCAGCAACACGGGTTCAAATCCCGTATGGATCATTAACAATGCGAAGAGACTCTTAGTTATGACCTACAAAGAAAAGTGGGAAAAATATCGTAACCTAACCAAGTTAGAAAGAGCTGTCGGTTTAAAGAAGCTTTTAAACAAGGTTGAAGATGTAGAAGAACACCAAAAGTTATCTGAGTTAATAGACACTTACTTAGAGGCTCACGATTTAGTTACGAAAATTGGGCTTGAAATTACCAAGTTCACTGACAAGTATAACTCTTAGGTGTGGTATATAACTTCAAGACATTTCAGGGCTGTTAGCTCAATCGGTAGAGCATCGGACTTTTAATCCGCAGGTTCAGGGTTCGATTCCCTGACAGCCCATTTCTTAAAGGAGAGAACTGTGAAGTACACACTAGAGCTTGTAAACAACGGTTGGGTTTTAACTCGCCACCCTAACTACGAGGGTGAAGAAATAGAAATCTTCGTGTTTGAAGAAAGCGAGATTGGAGAGTTTGCTGAACACGAAGCCGTTAAGAACTTGATCTACCACTTGTTTGACTCAAATATGAGGCGTAAAAACCAAGGAGGTCTTGAAGTTACTCTCAAAGAAAAAGGTTGTGCGCAGGAAGAAGACGAAGAAGACTGATATTATTTAAGGGAGTTTATATGCTACATACTGTTGTGAGATGGTCTTTAGGGGTACATGGTTTAATCCATATCGTAGAGACTTTCTTAAACATCTATGAAAGTGCCTATTACAGTGCTTGCCTATCCTTGTTTTCATCTATTATAATGATTCTAGGTGCTTTTATAGACTCTCAACACCACAAGTCAGACTGATCTTACTTAAGGGCATTTAGCTTAGTTGGTTAAAGCACCCGTCTCATAAACGGACGATCCTCGGTTCAAGTCCGAGAATGCCCACTCACTTAAATAAATTAGGTGTCCTATTTCTCCCCTATCCCTGCAAAAAATCCTGCTTAGTTGGGTAATCTTATCTTAGTAGGTATATAAACATCATACAGGAGGAGAAATGAAATCCTTTGTGTCTAAACTTGGGTTGTTCAGCTACACCATACATAACCTAATCGCTCACCCTTTAATGGAGTTGCTTCATCTTATAGGGCTGACTGAGTTAGGAAATAAAATCCATGATAACACTCTCCCTTTTCACCATACTGTCGATCACGAAACTCCCGAAGATCGTGTGCGAGAATTGGAGGAAGAGCTGAATACTCTTAAAGGGAAATACATGAATAACCTCGCTGAGCTTGAACCCTATCGAGAAGCTGAAAGACTGTACTCCGAATGGTTCGCTTGTATGGGTGTTCCTCATGTACTTGAAAGCACTATAGAAGTAACTACAGAAGAGCTTCAGAAAAAGGTTTCGGAGTTCAAGAGTGCGAGTGCAGAGCGGAGAGAAGAGATTAGAGCTGAGTTTAGGCGAAATCTTTCTTGACCCTATGTTCGCTAAGCGTTAGTTTATTTTTCTGAGACGTTAGTCTCTTTAGTAGTAAGCCTTTCAGATGAGCGATGTGCTGATCTGCTCCTGCCCTTTGTCCCGTGGGGTGGGCGATAACGGGACACCTAATATACTCTTATAAAAAACAGCAAGCTCACAAATGTCCTTGGTCGTGAGAAGCTGATAACGAAAAAGGTAGGTCAAACACTCAGACCTAGAAGTAATCTTCTCCACTACACTTGAGTGCTAACATTGATCATAGGAGTTTGGTTATGAGTAACCCTAACTACCCATCTAAGACAGGAAACCCATCGGGTGGAGGTCGAGGAAATACACCTAAATCTAAATAAGGTGTAGCTAAATCCACAGTCGGTGTAAGATGTCCCTTTCCATCTTATGCTAAAGAGAGCCGTCTGTTGTTCCTAGTCGGTGTGGTAAAAAAGGAACGCCTAACATATCTGTCTCCAAAGGGGGAGTATGGGTTCGACTCCCACAGATGTGATAGACCCTCAGACTTTTTTCATTTGTTCAAAAATTCAAACTTAGCTTGTTTATTGAACGGTGAATTGGGAAAGATAATAAGTATGAGTCTGAGGGTCTTACCTATTTCTTTTATGTTCTGCCACCTATGCTCAGATGGTGGAAATGGTAGACACGCAGGAGTCCTAGTACCCTGTGCTCGATAAAAGCGTGGGGGTTCGAGTCCCCCTCTGAGTTTTAAATAACTATATACGCTATGAGGAGATCGTATGAGCACTAAGAATACTTTGTTTTATGGAGATAACTTTCATGTATATCAAGAGATGTTTGATGATCAAAAAGTCTATCTAATTATAGACAAACACGAGGGTCTTATTTCTCTTGAGGGTCAAAAACTTACAATAAGTTTATCTCCTGAGTTTTTTACCGAGATTGCAGAAATGTGGCTAAAAAATAGCAATCGATTTTACGCCTACTCTGAAGAAGAGTTTGAAGTGGATTTGAAATGGCTACAACAAGCTACAGAAAAGGAAAAAAAAGATGACACCGATAGTTAATATACCCCCCGAATGGGTTTTCGCATATATCATAGGAACATATCTTGTCGCCATTCGTGAATGGAGAAATACAGAGAGAGACTTGTCTCTCTGTATGTGCTATTTCTTCATATATAATCTGAGTTTGACGATTGGTCTTAGGCTCTATTACAGTTGAGCTTAAATTTACTCGTTGTTTTTTAGTCTTGTGTAGGTAGAATGCCCACGAACAGAAAATTCTTTCTGTTCAAGTCCCCAACACACACACACACGAAAGGATATTTCCTATGGGCGACAAAAACAACGGTAAGAATGGCTATGAGATTCGTGAATCTCTGCTTGGTATGGCAATCGGCATTTTATCAGACCGAGACTCCCGACTCCGAGAGAACGAATACTTAAAGCCTGAAGGTACTCGTAACCCGATTGAGGGCTATGATGTAGAAGAGGTTCTTAAAACTGCTGAAAAGCTCTATGCTTTTGTGAACAGTAAGTAAGACCTTGTTCGGGGGAAGTCTCCTACGTCGAAGTATTTCTTTGATATAGTTTCTTTACAGAGTTGGGACTCCCCTGTACTCTACGCTGATGTAGCTCAATTGGCAGAGCTTCTGAATTGTAATGTGGGTTCGAGTCCCACCGTCAGCTTTCAATCTTAGTTAGGATTACTTATGTGGTGTCTCGAAGTTATCGTAGAAATGAACAAACCAAAACCAAAGCCCGTAACTGAAAAGACCTCCTCAACGATTGTTGAAAAGGTCAATCAGAGCCAAGAAAAACTTGAAGAAATTAAAGTTGTTCTTGAAGAAGCTAAGAAGCTCCTAACGCCAGATTCTTAAAACTTTAGCTGAACATAGAAAAAGTATTAAGCTTCAGAAGTAGGCTCATAGGAGTTTCCATGTCTACTCCCATATCTGCTTCTGAGCCTGCTCCCATATCTGCTTCAGAACCTGCTTCCGAGCCTGCTTCCGAACCTGCTTCTACACCTGCTCCCATGTCAGACTCTGAACCTGCTTCTACGCCTGCTTGTACCTCAACACCTGCACCGCAGTCTGAAGTTGCACTAGTTGGAGTCTCTTTACCACAAGAGGTAAGAAGAACGAAGATAGAGATGAAGATTACATTTCTCATAGTGAGAACCTTTCTTAAAGTGTTTTATCGTGTGGGGGGTTTCCCACATACCTACGCCCCTTTACATATAAAGTTTATTGATCTCAAGAAATCTGCGCCTAAAAAAGAAGTGTTGTCTGATATAATCTTCGCAGACCGCTTCCATTCTGAGGAGAGACTGAATGAGAAAATTGACCTTATTTCTTGTGGTGTGCTTTCACCCTTTGACATCACTTTCAACACCCTTTGAACCTAGAGACAGATATGAGGAAGTTGAACCTTGCCAAGACTATGTAGAGCCTTACTTGGAGTGCAGAACTAACCTTGAGCTTTACTTTCGATCTTGCAAACGCAAGAGCGGTGCAAAGTACATTTCTTGCCTGTTCAAAAGGTCGGGTGGTTTAATCTCAAAAGACCCTCTAGCCTACTGGCCAAGAAAGTCAGACCCTAAAGGTATTACTGCAATTGCAGAGTATCGTAAGAGCCAAGAATACAAAGATCGACTTTCATTTCTTAAAGAGGACTTGAGGTTCTTTGAAGACTACACTTTTTGTGTGGCTATAAAGGGAAGTAAGTTTAGGTGGAAGTTTGACAAGTATAGAAAAGAGCTTCGCTTTTCCACTCGTCTTTTCCCTGCCTCTAAAGGGAAAAGAAAGTTCTCTATTTCTAATGTTCCCTTTTCAGACAGGGCTCTACATTTTTCAGCCTCAGATGAAACAGCTAGGTACTTTATGGAGAGAAGGAACTCTCGACCCGTTATTTTCTTTAGATTTACTAAGAACGTAGTTGAGGGTTCTGTAGAAATAAGGATCACTGACATAGCGTTTTGTAGAGATCGTAATTGTAAGCCTGAGTTTACAGTAGACTCTCAAGGTGAAGTACATAGATGAAATGTAAGTCTGAGTTTACAAACGAACGAAAGGAAAGAGGAAAATGACTTCGCATTATGCAGGCATAGGCTCAAGAGAAACACCACCTCAAGTGTTAGAGCAAATGAGGAAGATAGGCACATTCTTAGCAGAGCGAAATTACATACTTCGTTCGGGGGGTGCTAAGGGAGCTGACCTAGCCTTTGAACTAGGGTGTGATAATGCACGAGGTATGAAACAAATTTGGAAGCCTACTGACAGTCTATTTCCTCTGTATGAATGGGCTACAGACAGAGCTTCAGAAGTGTGTTGGGAATACCCTCTTGAGAAGATGAAGGCATATACCATAAGCCTCATCACAAGAAATATGTACCAAGTATATGGCGACTCTGAAACCTTTGAAAAGACTACTCCTGTGGACTTCGTTGTTTATTGGTGTGAGGGCGACCCTTTAAAAAAAGGTCGAGAGTCAGGAGGTACTCGATATGCAGTTAGGGAAGCGCACAATGCAGGCATTCCCACATATAATCTGAGAACTCAAAAAGAAGATTTCGCTGAGGTTTTGAGAGCCTTGAAAGGTAGAGATAAATGAATACAGAAGCGATTGGCGTTCTGCTATTTATTGCCCTATGTTTTGGTCTAGTGAAGCTAGATAACGACAGAGAAGTGCTTGTTGTTATCTGCGAGAAAAACGACATAACAACCTATGTGGGTAAGCAAGACCCACCCAATCTTTTAAAGCTCGGTACTTGCCGAGCTAATATAATGCCTAACCACCAATATTATAAGTTGTCTCGCACGATGAGGAGAAATGTAAAATGACTAGGAAGCTAAGAATCATAATAACGTGGGAGTTAGACTGTGAACCCGAAGAATATGATAAGGCTTTAAAAGAACATGATTTACCATCTGTTATAGAGTATGCAATCCCCGATGATTACAATACAGAAATGATTGATGATTATGATCTCTGTGAGGAACTATCTGAGACTCATGGGTTTCTCATTTCTGAGTTGCAAGTGGTTGTCGTAAATGACTGAGAGAAAGGGGAAGCCTTGGAGTAAGGTAGACTACTCTACTCTAAGAACATTCGCTAAAGACCATACGGCAAAAGAGATTGCTGAGATGATTGGGCGAACCCCCGAATCTGTAAAACTTAAAGCTAGATTACTAAACATCAAGCTCAAGAGAGTTTATAGACTCACCATACCTAAGCCTAACGCTTGGTCGGAAGAGGAGCTTGAAGTTCTTCGTAAAAACGCAGGTGTTAAGACTTCTGATGAAATATCCAAAGAGATTGGTAGGAGTCGGCTTGCTGTTAAAGTTATGGCTACTCGTCAAGGATTGTCGCTTAGGAAAAACCCTTGGACAGACGAACAGATTGATAAGCTATTTGAGCTTAATGCTGAGGGTCTTCACTACAAAGATATAGCTGTTAAAATTGGTAGGAGCGAAGAGTCAGTAAGGGCAAAGATCACCTATTATATGCTGACTAAAAATAGGGTTTGGTCTAATGAAGATATAGAGACTCTCATGCGTATGAAGTCTGAGGGTAAAGAAGCTCGTGAAATAGCAAGAAAACTAGGCAGGACAAAGCATTCTGTGAGGAGGAAGTATTGGAGAATGAAAGGTGCTAAAAAATAGGCTTCATCGGTAAAGTTGCTCAACCCCATTTTGACTGATTGGAGTCAGTTATGAAGAACAAAGTTAAGAAGAAACAAGCTCACTTGAAGTCAAAGAGGCAAAAAGCTCTAAAGCGCAAGAGAAATGCAAAAAACTATCGCCCTAAGAAGCAAGGTTTAAGGCAAGACTTTTACAAGAACTTGAAAGACTTAGAGTACAATCTTGCTGTAGAGAACCTTGCTCATATTTCTTTCTCATACTTAGAGAAAGGTACTAACTTTTATTTCCAAAATGATAGTATTGAAGATACCCCTGAGTCTTTTGTTGAGAATAGGGTTCTACCCACGTCTCTTTCGTCAGGTGTACGAGGGGTTATTGGGAGTAATGGGAACTTGGAAGTCTCTAAGCCTTTGACATGGGTTCCTGAAAAAGAAGACCCGACAGTTAAGGATTATTTGGCTGAACTTTGGAATCACGAAGTAGAGGGTATGCAATTAAACTCTTTCTCGTTTTATCTCTATGATGAAGACCCCGATGAGGACTCTGAAGATAACCCATTTCTTTCAGCTTGTGTGATTGTCTCAGGAGATTCCAAAGAGAATATACAAGGCTATTTGATTATGAGAGAAGTCGTCTGTGAAAGCGGTCAAATTAAAATCAGTGAGCCTAACATTTTCTTAGAAGCAGAAGATGTTCTTGATCTAATGATACCTCCTATGGTTGATATGGAAAAAATCTTTGAAGAAGCTAAGAATACTCAGACAGAAATAGAAGAGGGTGGGGAATGAAAACATACGGTGGGAAATGTATGGTTACTTGGGGAGTGAACGATGAGGGAGGAGATTATTGGAAATGTACTTACCATTCTCTGAACTGTAATCGTGAGTTCAAACCAACGACTGAGACTTGCTATCATTATAGGTGTCCAGGTCGGAGAGATAAGGCGACTCAACAGCCTGTAAAAGTTGAAAGCACCGTTCGCATTCTGAACCAAAAGACAATGAAATACGAAGCCCCCAAGCCTGTAAAAGAGAAGCCTAAAGAAGTTGCTATCTGCGCTTGGTTTAGGTGCGATAAGCCCGTAGCTCCGAACAAGTTGAGACACTGCTCAGAGGTTTGTAGAAAGAGACAAAATAGATGGGATTACAAGCAAAGACAGAAAGCTAAGAAGAACAATGAAAGTGCTACTTAGTTTACTGTTAACCACTTTCTTGGTTCTCATTTTTTTAGGACACTATGGGTTTGCGTTTACTCTAGTGTTGGTAGGATTTCTGCTTTTTTCGTTTGGAGTCTTAATTTATGTAGGCACTCTGATATAGAGGAGTATCACTACTTCTCTAACTTGGAGGAAAACCTCTTATGCTACCGAAACCAAACGAGCCTTGGTCGCTTGTAAACGATTTTTGGACTTGGGCTAAGTTAAATAAAGGTATGTATTTCAATGACCAAATAGGCAGGTCTTGGGTACTTACCACTGACATCATAAGTGGCTCTGTTTATTGGATTTGTGAACATGATACAATGAGACAGCTATATCTCAACCCAACTGTTCACAGTAAAAAAATAACAGGACACTTCTTCAACGAGCATGAAGCCTTAACCAACTCTGAGATATATAAAATAGAGCCTGTCTCCTGTGAAGATTGCCTGAACCTCAAAGAGCTAACTGATAAGTACCTCGCTCTTTCTGAAATACTCATAAGCTCCGTTGGTAAAAATTGGCTTAACAACTAAGGAATAGAAATGTCAAAGTACAAGAAGAACAGAATAACCATTTATCTCCCTGACGATGTTCTTGAAGAACTGAATAAGGAATGTGAGCGACTAGACAGAAATAAGAGTTGGCTTCTCCGTAAAGCATGGAAGCTCTCTCTGCAAAAGTTTCAAGCCATGCCCTCTATCCCAAAGGTCGATAGCGACCCCAAGTAACTCGCCTTACTAAGCCCCTTCGCTTCATAAGTGCGACTTCTTGACCTACGCAAGCCCTCAACCTCTTACGGGCTTCTGTGCTTGCCTTACCCGTAGCCTTTTCTTTTTTCTTTAAGTTATACTTAGAAGAGAGAGAGAAGGCTTCTATTATGTGTTCTACAAGGGATTCGATACTTCCCTTATCTTCAGATGTAAATGCGCCCACAGAGAAATCCTCTGTTTGAAAGTATATTAGTAAAGCTTCTCTTATTTCTTTTCTATCAGGCATACGAGTTTCTAAATGACTAAAAGATTAAAACCATCTGAAGAGATTAATAATTATATCTCTCTCTTAGAGAGCGATATAGATGTTCTAGTAGAAATGTCTTACCACGGTTCTCCCGACGCTATAGAGCGTCATTTAGGTTCTATAGCAGGGTGGTTAAACAATGATCTCAGAATGTCTACCCTTAGATTATACGGACACAAGTCCATAGCCTTACAGAACTTTTGGAGAGGGGATAGAATTCTCGATGAGATACTAGACTATATTAGAAATTGCCCTCCTGAAATAAGCTCTGTTCTAAAAGTCATTGAGGGCTTACAGTTCCTTGAAAAAGCTGCAAAGAAGTCTGAAAAGCATTACCGAAATGAAGAAACCATAGACAAGCAAGTATTCACACATAAAGGGTTCAGAGTTGAGGCTCTTAACCTCAGTAGAGATACGACTTCTGCTATGCTTCAAGCGATTGATTGTCTTGAAGAAATATTTGAGAAAAGAGGTGTCGAACCTCTAGTCCATAAAGCGATTGATAAAGTTTATCTCCAACACAACCCCTCTAATCAAGTAGGGCAAGGTTGGGGTAAGAATCACGCATACTATGAGAACAAAAAGGTGTATCTTTACGACACCATATTAGACCTAGATAAAGAAATGCCTGAGATAGAAACTATCTGCTATGTGCTTATCCATGAAATAGGGCATTGGGTGCATTTCGACTATCTGCCAAGAGAAGCCCATGTTCTTTGGAACAGTTCTTGGGACGGTGTGATGAAAGGTCGCAAGGAAATACCACCCGAAGAAGCTCAGAGTAGTGAGACTCTAAGGAAGTTAGAGATACCTACTCACTATGGACACAAAAACCCTTTTGAAGACTTTGCTGAGACGTTTACTCGCTTCATGGTAAACCCAAATAGCATTTCAGAAGTGGCTAAAAATCGACTAAAAGCAACCCTGTCGCTTAGTACAGGATTTGGGAGAAAATTTATGAGAATTGGTAGTCGCATTAGACACCTCATGGAGCGAGTAGCTAAGCTCGAAAATGAGGACAAGCAGAGTAAGGCAGAAGACTATTTCTTCGATAACCCTTTGACTAAATCAGTAAGAGAGTTTGCAGAGTCAAATGCACTCTCTAATGACCCTGAAACGTCTGAGAAAAGTATCGAGAACTCTGAGAACCCTGACCGTAGTCAGAGTGAAGCCAAGAAAGAGTCTATACTCGCACCACCACCCCCTACTGAAATAAAAGAGAAGCCTGGCGGAGAAGAGTTTTCTACTCTGAATCAGCTTGTTGTAGATACAGAGGAAAAGGTCAAGGGTGTCCCTAAAGGCTTTGAAGAAGCCCCAAAAATAGACCCCGAAGAAGTTGTCCCAGAAGCTAAGAAATCAAAGAAGCAACTCAAGAAAGAAGTTGTTCAAAAAGTGATGAGGAGAAAAGGTTATGTCATCTCTTAAGTTAAACGAAACTCCTGACAACTTAGATATTATTCGTAATGGAGATCGTTTTGCTGTTACGATTGGACCTATCCTTAGAAGTGAGAAATGGAAAGGTGGTACTTGGGTTAAGTATGTAGCCGACCAATCGAGCACTGACAGCTTCACCGTAGAGAGATCAGATGGTATTTACTCCTGTGGGTTTGTGATCTATGGGAGTGAGGACTATACAAACGCTCGTCAAAGCACATACCGAAACTTTACCTCCTATCAAAATACCTCAGTCATAGCTAATGCTCTAGGTACTGCAACTCTGACTCTCGTTGCAGGGGGTGGTAGATTTCTTTTTAAAGACTTCGAGGAGTTCAACCTAGATGGAAATGGGGATAGAACAGTCCCTGCAACTTATCAGTTAAACGAAGAGCTTAAAGTCTCAGAAAATGGACTGCTGTGTAATGATAGTGATGTGCGCCTACTTGCTAAGACAGGAGGAGCTAAAACACTCATCGTAGGGATTTGCTGTCTAGTGCCTACTGATAAAGTTCCAAAGCTAGGACTAGATTATAAGTTTTAGTTTTCTTTTTATTTCCTGAGCTACAAAAGGAAACAAGAGACTTTCTAAAGCTTCTTGTAAATCCTTATGCTTTGAAATAGAAGAATCACCATCTATACTCTGAGTAACTACATAATGCTCTCCGTCCACATTAAGGGTCGAGTTATTTCCCTCAACGTCTGTGAGCGTTAGAAAGTATGGAGCAGTACAAACCTTGAGCTTCAGACTTGACTCTAAACCACCTCTTGGAAAGCACCCAAGAGGTGCTGTGTATAGAGACTTGAGAACTACAGCAACTTCAGAGATCGTTTTCATTTTTTTTCTTTCTTTTAAAGTAGCCAATGCTCTTTCGGATTTCATATAGGCATTTCGCACAAACACCTGTCTTTTCATCCCAAGCCAAACCCCAACCCAATCTTGAGTCTTGAGGTAAAGGACAACCACCAATAGTACATCTAAAAGGCGGCCTAGCTCTGTTACTTCCTCTCTTTTGTTTGGTCTTCATTTATCGGAAATAAACTACTGATTCTTATTGAATGAAGCAGGGTTAACATCTTCTACGTTAGGGCTATTTCCTCTCATTAAAGGAAGCCCCTTAATACGATAACGATCTGCTGAAGCAAAGCCCTCACCAAATCCACTAGGAGAAATAGAACCTCCCAAAGAAAGAGGTAGATTCTCTGTGTAGACGTTATTTCCTCTAAAGACAGCATTCGTAACAATTAAGAGCTGTATCTCATCTCCGAATGACCTGACCGATAGGTTTTGGGTGTCGAACGCACTCTCTTTGAAGTTCCTCACAAGCATGGCTCTACAAGCTAATGCAGAGCCTTTAAGTACAGGGTTCAGCTCACTAGAAATAGAGTCATTTAAGAAAGAAAGTGGACCTCCCTTTACTTCGCCTGACGCTCCGAAAACAGAACCTCCTCCACGATACACTCTATAGGACTTTGTACCACCGTTTAACGGGAATGCCCCGTATACAAGAGGCGCACCATCACCCATCTGCAAAATATCACCTGCGCCACCTACAATCTTAGAGTAAGGATTTCCGTTTTCATCGACACCTGCTTCTGATGGTGTAGAGGTCAACTTACTCCCTAGTGTTTGTAGACGAGTAGCTTCATTTCTTAGAATGTCTTCACAGAGGAAATCGTGGTCGTTCACTAGAATTCCTAGTGGGAGTCTTGAGGTGAGTCCCACTAGAGAGACATCTATTTGTGATTCTTTCCCACTGTACGCATTAACAGGTATTTCAGTACCTCCCTTTAGATAGACCTTTGTCTTAGAATAGCCGAGGTACTTAGGGAGTAGAGCATTTTCACCACCTACAAGACCTACCAAGTGTCCTGTGTTGGGGCTGTTAGTTGTAAAGAGGCTTGTAGACTTAGGAACAAGACTAACCTCAAGTTGGATTTGATTTCCTGCTAGACCTCTTACCTTAGCGTAGAATGTAATTGCATAATTACTGCTTACTGCGTTCAGAGTTAGCGTTCTTGAAGGAATCCCATTTGTATCGCTGAAAGACTCTATTTCCTCAATGAGTGCTTCCATATCACTTGGAGGAGAAGTGTCATCTAGTAAGTAAGTAAACTCTGTTCCACTCGCTAAGATATAAGTAATCTTTAAGCGATGTTCTCCGACTGCGCCTGTATAGTAACTGAACTTACTACCCAAAAGACCTAATGTAGCTGAGGCAAGCTCAGATTTCTCATTTAGCCCCTCGGTAAATAAGCCTACTTTAGTTTGTGGGAGAGCCTCAGATGAGGTTAAGGAAATACGATCATTCTGAGCATTCATAGAGCTTGCCCTAGAGTAATCAATGTACCCAACATCACTAAAGTTAGAACGGCTGACAAAGCCACCAACAGCACCTGTACCCATCGTAGTGTAGAAGTCCATAGAAGCTAAGACTTGTAGCGATCTTCTGTTCCTAACTTCAATAGCACTTGTACCATCAGTCTCGAATTGACCTCTGTCATTTCTAAGTAGGTAACTGTTCTGCCAAGACTTACTTCCGTACCTGTAAGGATAATCTGTATAGCTAGGCGAAGAGCCTCCTATCGTATAGAAAGGGTCGCCTTGGTAAACAGTCCTTGAGCCTGCAATATAAACCTCATCTGTTTGAGGTATCGCAGAGGGTATACAGACACGAAAGTTTTCGATTTCAGAGTCAGTTGCACTACCGTTCGGCTTAGTTGCTCTAGGTAGGACAAAGTTGTTCTGATTAATGAAACCTAAACCGAAGCCAAATACAGTACATTCAACGACCCAATCGTAATCATCAAATGATGTAAAGTTTGGAATCTTAGAAGTGTCGATAGCGTGTTCTGTGATTACATAAGTGTGCGCTTCAGTTTCATCGCTTCTCGTAATCTCAGCCCCTCCCCCCTGTAAGATATACAAAGGAAATGTGTCGCTGTCTTCTCTTAAAAGATTAAGTGCGCCATTCGTCAAGTTGTCTTCTCTGTTTGACTCATGTGAACCAATACCATTATCAGGAGCGTTGCTTGCGAAGTCGATAGTAGCAGAACCACTCTTGACATAAATACCAAACAAACGAGCTACTCCAAAAAATGGTGGGAGCTTAATGCCTTTAATCGTGTCTCCAAACTCTGAGGGCTTACCCGTGATCGTAACTTTCTTTGATGTGAAATAGCTTTGATTTTTCAAACTTGCGTCATCGGTTACATAGTGTCCGTAATCATCACCCGTTGCGAAAATCAACGGTACGATAGAAGTTCCGTTAGAGTCTCCACCTATGATGTTAAACGCACCGCTTGTAGAGTCTCTTTGATCAAGAATAAGGTGGTTAATCCCTTTCATATAAGGGTCGGTAGGTGAGGTTTTTCTGTGGTACGGAATATCTTGACGACCAAACTGAGGCATAGCTTGGGTTGGGATAAGGTAGGCTTCGCTACCATTCCCAAACAAAGTCTGACCTCCAAACTTTGGAGTCCCATCATCGTAGTTTGCATTCCCAAAAATACCACCAAGACTTCCAGAAATGCCTGTGTGTTTGACAGTCTTTATTCCTTGATCTCTATAAGGTCTGAGAATAACTGTTTTTGAGCCTACGTCTATAAAGCTCTCAGCCTCTTTTGTAAGCAGTCCGTTAACCGTAGACTCGCCAACCCAAGTACCCTCACCTGAAACTCTATTTCCGTTCAGAGCTTTAGAGAATTGAGAGGTGTGATTTCCTGTAGGTAAATAAACCTCTCCGTTAGCTAATGGTATCTCAGAAACCCCTGCCGTATCTAACTGACTATTGTCATTTCTTAGATAAGGACTCGTGTAGCTCCGAATACCAATAGTATGTACGTCATCAAGAACCCTAGCCATCGCACCATGTGCAGGAGGGTACAATACAGTTGTGGAAATAGAAATGTTTCCTTGGCGAACTGTACTTAATGGAGGAATGTAAGAATAGTCCCCTGAAACATCTCCTGCTTCCACTGCTGTGAACGCTATCATTGTGTCAGAGTCCCGTGAGTCGAGATACTGAGTTCTGATTTCAAAGGATAGGTTTAGGTTATTAACGTCTGTCGCAAAGTCTGTATTTTCATTGGAGTCTACTCTTACAAGATAAATCCAATTATCAAGAGACGCTTCATCTGTATTCGGGGTAACTGTACCATCAAACCAATCATTACCTCCGTTCCCAAAGCCATACTTTAGAGAAGAAAGGAAAGGAGCGTTAGCACCTGCTCCGATCACTCTAAAAACACCATTGTTTGTTATGGGCGCAGAGTTATCAGGATTACCATAGAGAACGAGATATGCTTTGGAAGAGTTGCCACTGAAGTCAGTTTGGTTATCAGTGATGAGATCACTCAGAGTAGTTGTCCCATGTAATGTGGATTGATTTAACGCAACTGTCATATCTGTAGTGGTCTTGATTGCCCAAACTTTCTTGTAAAGGAGAGCAGAAGAACTATCAGTGTAGCCTAAGAAATAAGACAGGTTTCTCAAACTCCCTGTGCCGTTAGCGGTGATGTCAGGCACGACATTGCTAGAGGAGATCATAATAGATTGACCTAAAACAATAAACGGCTTCTCAAAGTTAGAGACTTCTGTGGGGCTTGCATATAGCCCTTGATTGCCTGTCTCTCCTGCTATGTTTGGTCGGTTGTGTGCTAGGAAATTAAGTTTGATCGGGTTAGTCGATCTTCCTTTCATTTCCCTTGGAGCTACGAAACGAACTACATTTCTAGCGAGGTCTTCTTTAAGTCCTGCTCTTGCGCCCGACACTCCATCAGCTCCGCCAATCGAAAACTTAACCCAACTCCCATTTCGGATAGAGAACGTAGTTGACCCGTTGCTTTGAAAGAAGAAACCTGTGGGGTTAAACTTAGCTCCTATTGTCCAAGAGTCGGTTGTCCCTGCGTCAAGGCTTGCATTAGAAATGCCTTTGTTATTGATAGAGACAGAGGGGTCGATTAAGAAAGATATATCAGTCTGCATAGTTGCAGAATCAGACCAAGTGGTACGAATACCATTAGGAGCGTCTACGATGTTTAAGTAGTTGTTTTGTTCTCCAATCCCACCCGTCATAATAGAGACTTCTTCTACTTTCAAACCTACACTATTACTACCTGCCCCTGCTTGCTTATGAGTAGTCTTCAGATTGTTGGTGAGCAAGTCTCTTACTGCATTGTCTAAAAGACGGTTGTAATCCCACTCTCCTAGAGTAACTGCATGACGCATATCAAGTACATCATCTTTAGTGATCTGATCGGCATACTTCCCATCAGGTCGGGAAATGTAAACTTCAATCTTAGTACCTGCGGCATGGGTCTTAGCTGTAGTCCCTGCTCTTGCCCTACTTGCCACGACTATTTCTTTCGGGTCTGTAGTTACGTCAATATTACTAATAGAAATGACTTCTCGGTTAGCCCCTTCACCTAAAACTAAGAATCGGTTTGCACCACTGACAAAACCTGTGTCCTCTAAAGGAGTTGAAAAAGACAGGTTAGAGTCTAATGGATTAAAAGTCAGAGTTTGAGGGGTTGCCGTGTTGTATGCAAATTCTTCAGCGAGGATCGCCTGTTGTAGCCTACCTGAACTTGCTGTGGGTCTACGAGAAATTGACCCGTGATGATTAGGAGCACCTGTACTGACAGCTTGATAGCGACTAGAATTGCGCCTAAAGACTGCACATAGGGGAACTGCGTAAACGTAGCCATCTACAGTTCCAAGGTCATTCTGAGAATTTGTATCTCCATTTCCTGCTCTCCATAATCCGACATCTCCGTTGTCAGATTGGTTCATAAAAGGATAACCGAGAACAGGGCTGTTTTGAGCACCTTGGGCTACAATATCTCCATCACTCAGTGCTTCTATTTCATGGATTAGATCGACACCTGCATTTTGAACTCTAAGTCTATATTGGACTTGAACTCGCTTGGTTGTCTCAAACCCAAGCGTTGGGTCTTTCAACTCATCGTCTAAGTCTAAAGTGGTCGCTGTAAAGTCTACATTTCCGTAAGGATATACTTTGTTAGCAGAGGGCTTATTGGTAGAGTCGTCTGCGTCTATAACTGCTCTCCAAACCTCAAGAAACACAATGTTTGTTTGTGAGTCTGAAGTAGGAGGTTCAGGTAGACTGATAGCATTGGAAACACCATCTTCTGTCTTAGTGCCGAGAACAGGGATAACCCACCCATTAACTAAAGCGATCAGAGGATTATCTGTGCTCCTATTGATCTCGAAATAGTTGGTAGATTGATCGTAAAAAACGAAGTCTTCATCTGCTCTTGTAGGGTCAAGTAAGAAGCCACTGTGTGTTTGACTCCTTATCATTTCTGAAAGAGCTTCCCAACTGATCTGACCCATAAAGTTAAGCTCACTATCTAAAGGTGGCTTACCCTCTTGCCAAATCAAGTTGGAATAATTTCGGTTCGCTATTTCTAAAACTCGGCTCACACCGTCTTTAAAGTTCTCAGCCATTTTAAATATTCTCCTTAAAACATAAGGGCATACGAGAGTATGTAAAGATCATCATTACTATCGTTCACAAAAGCTAATCTGATCGAGTCAGTCCTTTGGTTGAAAGAGAAAGGTGTTAACCTCGTCATCTTCTCGTAAGTGTTTCCATTGTTCTCAGAGATATAAACAGAATAGTACAAATCATTTACTTCTTGATATGTAATAGATGGAGCTTGATTATTGCTCGTATACCCTGAAAGATCGACAGGGGTTTCATCATGCGTTACGACTTTTTTTACAATTCTGAAATAGGGGAAAAACGTCTCTCTGCCTAGACTATCATCTGTAAGTGCCGTGATGTCTATTTCTGAAGTTATCGCAATACCTGACCTAGAATCACTATTCGGCTTCGGTATCATAGCCACATTAGGTACTGCACCCACTTGAAATCTTGAATATTTCTGACCTGTGCTTGTAGGGAACATTTCTGTCTTTACAAAAGAAGAAGATGAGTCCAATAAAGGCTCGTAAATTAAGAAGTCGTAAGTAGGGTATGCTTCAAAGAACTTAGCTTTAATATCATTTATTAAAAAAGTAAGATTGAAATTGACATACTTGCCGAGTTCAGCCCCTATTTCTATGCAATCAGGAAAGTCGAGAACATACTTACCATTCATGTGCATTTCGGGGTCGAGCTTTTGACTCGTTTGTATGGGGGTATCGTCTTTTCTCGACATTATAATCATCTTAATCTTCTCCCATTGTGTTTACATCTTGTGTCCATGCTGTACCGTCAGCAGTCTCAACTTCAAACGCACATTTCACAGAGGACACCCAAGCTCCATTGTTTGAAGACTGATGGGTTAGCTCACCTTGATCGCTTTTTTGAGGTCTTCTCGCCCAAGGCACAGTTACTTCTAAGAATACTCTCGCACCTGTCGGCAACATCGAACCACTCTGTGCAGGAATACCGTAGTATTCTAAGATGTTATCAAGCCAATTTCCTACTTTGAAGCGTCTGTCTTTAGGGTCTGTGCCTGTACTTGTCTGTAAGGTACGACCATAGCGACCTAAGTTCCAATAACTACTATCTACATTAGTGTTATATAAGTCTTTAGCTTCTTTGTTGCTACCACTTTGAATCTTAGGCATATTTAAGCCACCAACTATAGGTGCTTGGAATACATCTCCAACAGGAGTAAGGGCAAGAGTGAAACATTGAGAACTTGTCTTTGCTTGCTGTCTCGTGGGAGTAACTAAAGCGTCGTCAAGATAAGAGTCTTTAGGGTGTCCGAAAGCACCTGACTCTATTTCAGACTCAGTGATTAAAGACGTGTAAGTACCTAAAGGATTATTAAGGTCAGCCCCACCATTGTTAAGCGGGGTAACTGAATCAGTCAGAGTAGGGTATCTAGTCCGAGTGTATGCAACACTGCGAGTTCCCGAACCATGAGCAATCGTAATCCCTGTTGTAGCAGGTGCGTGTATCGCCATTTCCATATTTGTAAACTCAGGAGTAAATAAACTCAAGTCTGAATACAAACCTGAAGTGAAAGAAGAGGTAACACCTCCTCCGACACGAGAGCTACGAGGCATAGTAGAAGCAAGCACATTCCCCGATCTCACATCGTCAAAAGTCTGAATCTCTCCTGCTTGGTCTAAATTAGCCTCGAAATTAAAGCCATATCTCTTGTAATCCTCCCCCAACCCCATGACCGCATTAACGTCTATAGTTTCATTGAAATAGAAATTCTGACCTCCCCAAACAATAGGAGTGTGGGAGTTTACGTTAAGGTGTGCATGATGAGGTGCATTTATAGCTGTCCCAAAGCCTCTGATCATCGAAGAATTGCTACCCAACGAACCTAAACCGTACTTACCATCTCCGATTAACCAATCACTCTTAGCATTGTTAGAGACAGTACGGCTTCTTGTAGGACCGACAGTAACAAACCTCTCCATAATATTAGGCATGAGATCGCCTGCTTCTCGGTTTACATAAAGTGGTACGACAATCGTACCTCCCATAAACTTCTTTTTCTCTATTTCGGGGTAGTTAAAAACTATATTATCAGAGTTACTTGAATGGTTGTAAGAACCTGTGGGTAATCTACCACCCATGAACGAACCATTTGAGCCACCCGCCGCAGGGAACTCTGTTATAGAAAGATGAGACTCTATTTCGGTAACTGCCTCTGAATAAAAAGAACTATCGTTCATGTAAAAATGATCTTCTCCCACCGCAACAGAACCTGGCAACTCCACAATCAAGTTAAAGGTAATAGAGGAGTTACTTGTTCTTAACTGATTGTAAGGTACATTACTCTCAGCCCCCATGCCCCAACGACTCTTTCTAACCCCACTTGTCTCAAGGTCGGAAATAGTATTACTCTCATCGCCTTCATGTGAAAACTCTTTTGCATCTTCAGAAAAAGGCGATCCGGGTATGTCGGACATATCCCCATCAATACCAAAGTTTACCCAAATACGATTAAGTCTTGCACCTCTCGGTGTTCTTCCGATGTACGGGCTGTTCAACCCTGAACCTTGAGAAACAGACTGAGTGAATGCTTCGGTAAGATCAATCTTCAAGGTCGGTGGTGGTGTACTCTCATTAACAAAAGCACTCTTAAACCCGTGATATATAGGAGTCTGAATTTGCCACCACTCGCCCGCAGGAGTCCAAGTATAAACTGCTTGGCGAACTCCCGAACTTTGCTTGTGGCGAGCGTACTTTTCTGTGCCTATTGAGTAAGTCTCAGAGTTTCCTCCCTCAAGAGCAGGGTGGTCGTCTATTTGATGGAATTTCCCACCCTCTAGGTGTCCGTCATTTAACGAACCCCACTGAGCAGAGTTGGGTTTGACTTTTCTTATTTTCCTTACAAGCGGTGTTGTTGTGTTAGCTCCACTATCCATAGATTGAACATTTATATCGTGTCGTTCTGCGTCTATGTGAACAAAGTCGGCATTAATGTTATAACGCTCATTTCCTGTTCTTTGATTGACTTTATTATTGTTAAAGTTAGCCGTATCTGATGGTGAGAAAGGATTTATATCTCTAAACCTATGCGTTTGAGAAGCAGACTCCCTACCCATTAAAAGCCAAGGTCGGGAAACGTCCATCATTAAGCGTTCTCCCCAAACAAAGTCTTTCCCTCCATAGTTGCTGTCAATCTGAATAGAATTCAGTTGCAATATCCCAACGAAGTTTTCAAGACCTGAAGCTCCGTTAAAGACAAGACCTGCGTTCTTAGCAGGTGATTGTAAATCAAGAGTACCCGCATTATCAAAATTTAAGAAAGCCAAAGAACTCGCTTCAGATGTGTCAGAGAAGTTTATTCCACCCTTCAAAGAGTTTGGAGTATCAATAGCAAGAGGTGAAGCAGGAAGCACCATAGGGGCATTTCCATATTGACCATGAGCCATTAAGATTGAACTCGTAGCTGAGGTAGGATTAATCGTTACAATACGCTCTCTTGCCACAGGTTGAAGCGCATATAAAACAGGGTAGTTCAACGCTCCCGTATCAGGTAGCTCATTAGTTACTGAGTCAGGCCAATTACCCGAAATAGAGAGTGGAGAGTAAGCGATTTCTATCCCTCTTTGAGAGTAGCCTCCCTTTACTCTGCAAACTATGTCCTCAACACCATAGGACTCACAATCACCACCGAGAAGAATGTCTCCTGTCGAGGCACAACGGTTGATTCTAAAGATGTCAGTCGAAAGGTCAATCTGTTCATTTCCAAGACTAGGGTCGAGGTCATTTTTTCTTTGCCAACCTGAAGCCCAACCGTAAGGGTTAGTTAAAACATTCAAAGAGCTTTGTCTTTGGAGTTGTGTGTATGTTGGCTGACCAAAGCGATAAGGTCTAGGCTTAGTTAGGTGAACATAAGAGCCTACGTTCTCCTCTAAGAGTGGGGCAGAGAAGACCCAACGAAGACCACCTGACGCTGACTGAGAAGTTCGAGTGAAATTCGTATTAATCTGCACTTGAGTTGAGGATAAGACTGTTGTTTCAGGGTTTGTAGTTGTCCATAGATTAAAGTTCTCTTGAACACCACTACTAGCAGAAATATCGACACAACCACCAATGTGCATATTAGGGAAATAACTATTCTTATCAGCCCAAGTAACATCTACATTTGTAGAGTGTCCTGCTTGGTAATAAAACCCTCTCCCAACATGAAGCGTATTCACCTGATTAAGCGCATTCAAAGAGTTAAAGTCAGCTCCACCATAAGGGGTGTCATACTGAGGGTTAAAGAGCAACTCTGTTTGTAAGAAGCAACCTCTACCAACTACAGCTTTCTTTTGGTTCTCTGTGAGAAGATGAGTCTGAATGTAGCAAGTGATACCACAGATGATATAACCCTCTCCCACAGGGACTTTACCTCTTTCATCAAAAGGAACAGGGTAGCCAACAGACTTGTCTTGGTAAGCGTACTTTATTTCCCACTTAATCCAAGGTGTCGTTCCGTCATAATCTCCCCAACCAACAAAAGAGGTTGGGTCGCTTTGGTTCTCTGTCTTAAAGGTATAACCATGACGCACACCATTAAAGTTAGCGTCTGCATTCAAAGCTTGCACTAGGAAATAAGTGCCTTTTTGAGACTCTCCAAGTAGCTTAGTCTTACTAGCTCCAACACCATAGAAAAGGAAGTCTGTTGGAGTTGAGAGAGTGTTTTTCACATTGACTTGAAGACCAAGCCAAATACCTGTAGTGGGGTCATTTCCTGTTTGAGTAGAGTTCCCTACAGCAAACCCTGTAACGTAGTCCTCTAAAACATAAGAGTGTTCTGTGCCGTAAGGTGTGAATGGGTCAAAGATATGGAAGTCTAAGTTCCTTGAGTTTGTTACACCATCATAATAGATTTCTCGACCATTCGTTTGCTTGTCGAGACTCGCTTCAAGAATTGGTCTTCTAGGTCGCATAGGTAAAGCAAGACCATTCTCACCTTCCCAAGTGCGCTCATATTCACCACTACGCTTAATCTTTCTAACTACAGCAACATCAAACAATTCTTCTGTAATCGTGCTGTTCGTGTAAGGGTTAACAACGTAATCTTTCTGCGTTCCGATAATCACATACCAACCCACATACGCATATTCGTAAGTACCACAAATATAAATCTTACGACCAATATCGCTGTCTGTGAAATGGTATTGAGCGTCATAAAGAATAGCGTCAGCTTCAGCTATGTAAGAGGAGTAGTTTGTCGCCTTATCATAAGGAACTGCTAACCCACCTCTAACTGATCTGTGTCCGAGTACAGGAACGAACTCTACATTCGGAACAACTCTGAACTTATGTCCGAGAAGAGGTCTGCGAACATGACCTCCATCAACTCTATCTCCAAACCCGTTTTTCAGGTGCGCCGCTGACGTAGAATCTGAGGGGTTCTTTTCAAAGTCAAAGTGTGGCGCAAGGTCGTACATGATTTCGGGAGTTGACCAACCATTAATGGCAACCATACTCCCTGTGTTCATTGTTCTACGAGCACCCAAAGCAAAAGGCGCACTTGTATCGACTACAAGATCGCTAGTATCTGAAACATTAGGGTGGTTCATCTGAGTGAAGTCTCCAGGCTGACCGAGAGGCTTCATGTGAGCTTGCCAACCTCTATACCTGCCTATTTCTCCTACAGTGTAGAAAGTACCTGTAGTTACGTCTTCAAGCACCATACCATCTACAAGTCTTACTTGAAGTGGTATCTCACTTTGAGAGACACCCTTCATACTCGCATAGCCAAGGGTAAACGCATTGTGGGGTTCAGTAGCGTTATAGTTTGCGTCTTGTAATATGTCTACTTTGCCATCTGAAATAAGATTTGGATAAGTAGCAGAAGTTGATGTATTGAACCAATCAGTACCGTCTGTTCTTTTGTCCACAGCCTCAGCAGATTGTTCAGGGTCGGCCTCAAGCTCTGTGAACCCAATATTTGAGCTGTGAGCATAAGAGTGAGGGCTATTTGTGTGTGTTATCCTGTGAACAAATCTATTTTGCCCCGAAATAGCGATCTGAGGTGAGCCTGAGTTGGGGTAAATATCTAAGTAAGGATATACAGTTGCGTCAAGAGAAGCACCTGCGGCCTCAGCCGTTCTTGTTGTCTTATAGTGTTTGTCAAACTCTGAGAAATAGATCGCTAAATCAGGGTGTTGTGAAGATAGAGTTGTTGTGTTTTCTGTCTCAATATATATGTTGGAAACTTCAGCAGGGATTATAATTTTAGCGTCGTACTCAAACCCTGTGAAAGCCGTAGTATTTAGACCTGTACTTCCATTTAACTCTGAATTCGTCCAATCTCTGTTATAATCTCTTACATTTGGGGAAGCGAAGGAAGAATGAGGTTTATAGAAAGGCTTACCTGTACCATCAAGATCAGCTACAGCCTCTAAAGCTCCATAACTGTTTACAGTTCTAACTATAGTATTACTACTTATTGAGTAGTCAATACTTTGGGTTCTTAATTTGAGGTTTATGTATTGACGAACCCCACCATAAAAGTAGAACAAGGCAAAGCGTTCATAGTTTGTATCTTCTGCATATTGGTTAAACGACACAAAAACATTTAGCGTTCGCTTACTTTTACCCCATACACCTTGGTTGGAGCGTGAATGTCTGTACGCTTGGGAAATGATGCCAGGATTGAACTCTGAGACAATACCTGAACCATCAGTGGTCAACTCGAAACTCCCTTTGTTTTCTGAAAGAGAGTTGAGGACAGCACCCTCAGAAATGCCATCTCTCCCATAAAGCCCATGCTCTTGGAATACATTTCCTATGGTGATTGAGAAGTCGCCTCCATAGCCAAAGGCTTGAGGTCCATTATAGAACTCATAGAGGGGTAAATCAGTTGCTGTGAGTCCTGTACGGATTTTAGCACCTGCACTGTTTTTAAAGACTCTACCACCGAGAGTTGGCGGACCTTTAGGAAGCAGTAAACACTCACCATAAGCAGGTATTTCTAAGCCTCTCAAACCACGATCAGACTTAGCTCCCTTAGCCATAGAAGCGGCAAGGTCAGCCCCTGTAGCGTCTTGAGGTCTGAAAGGTCGCTCATATACAACAGAACCACCCGTTTTAACCCTAACACCTGCGTTCGTCCAAGGAAGTATAGTGTCGTTCGGGAGTGGTGGTGGAGGTACATTTAAGAAAGAAGAGGGGAGGGTCTTACTTGGGGTTGTCAATGAGATATTAGGTAGGCCACTATCCTCAAGAATATTTATGTAATCAGGTTGTAAGTATACTTTATCTGAAGAAAAGTATGCGGAAACATTTTCTCTAAATCTCATCAATCTTGACTGATAGTTCTTTGTCGTACCTGCTGACACCTGCGCTTCAAACATACGAGCCACAGCACCATCAACTGTACGAGCGTCATCAATCACAAGATCAGAATCATGCCCTGCAACGACTACATCTCCATAGAACTCAGTCTTATTAAAACGACTAGGTAAAGAGACTGCATTTCCGTCTCGGAGATCGAGCCTAGAGTCCATCATTGGACTAGAGTAAAGGCTCAGACTTCCAAGGGAGTCAAAGTTCCCTTTCTGTGGGTGTACTCTGACTGCATTTCCTGAGACAACACCAAGACCACCATCAAGAACAACACCTAAACCGAACCTTTCGGGGTAGCCGAGAGAGACATAACCCGACTCTCCATTTTCAAAGAGCCTCTTTGTCTTAGAAGTAATCGCTTCGTCTAATCTGTCAGTACGCTCTGAGGAGTATACAACAAGACGAGCAGGTGAGTTCCCAATGAAGTCTCCTATCCTATTTCTAAGACTTGGGTCGCTAAATGTATACCCATATACATTCACACTCCCTGAGTTAGTCATCTGAGCTACACTTGGTCCATAAAGGGCTACAAAAGAAGCTACAGATGAAGTAACAAAAGCCATCGAAGTAGTCTTACCTCGATGGTTCATATTTCTATGAACACCTAGAAGCCTAACACCTAAAGAAAAAGCCTGCTGAGGTTCTGATGGTGAAACTATAGAGTTAGGAGCAAATTCTATTTCACTCGGAGTGTCGCTATTTCCGTACTCAGAATAGGATAAGGGTAATATTTCAGCAGGTAGAGAGTCTTTTCCTAATGCTCTTGGATTAATCTCTAACCCGTTCAAGTCAGCAGGTGCGCCTGTGGGACTACCACCTTGGTCAACTACGTCAAAGATGAAAACGTCTTGGAAGTTGTTGCCTGTACTTCGCTTTAAGATTCTCCAACTATGACCCAATTTCGCAGTAGGCTTCTTTAACACGTTATGTGTGTAGTAAGTTGTACTATGAAGCAGTCCTGTTGGTGTGAGAGCTTTCCCACCTTGGTTGGATTGAGAGCTGTCGGGGTATATTGACCGAACCTCATCAGACTCTACTCTGACCATAATATTTGCTACTATAGTGTTAAGCGAAGATCGAGTGTGTGCTGAGTAGTCAGAGCCGTACCCATGAAGAGTATTTCGGCTACCCTGACCTGACTCTAAGTCTGAAGCGTCTACAGGCATGAGGACAGGAGTGTCGATGATCTTATAAACACCCCAATTGTCTACATGGTCTACGTCTGTACTCCCATCGGTGTGCTTATAATCAAACAGCGCAACGTAAGCGTTCTTTAGTACAGGGAGAGCCATTGTCGCTAAGTCTGAAGAAGCAAACTGACCCATGTGAAATAAGGTGCTTCCAATGTCAGCTTCTGTTCCGTATTGACCTGGGAAGTTAGCAGTTACTTGTCTGTCAGTCGCACCTACAGGGTTAGCTAAGTCTTTACCTAGACTGTTAGAAATACCCTTAAGGTCTGCGAGGGTAAGACCTAAAGAAATAGTTGCTGTACGCCTTACTGAAGCGTCAGTAATTACACCTGAACTTGAACTTGATGGGTTCGGAGGTCCAAATAAACCAATGCCCGATGGAGTGTGCGCCCCACCTTGAGATTTCAAGTCATAAGTATTGAAACCACTCGCTGATTTCTGAGCTTGAAGTGCTGATGTGGTTGGTCCCGTTCCCGTCTCATTGTAAGGCAAGAAAGGTGAAGTAACATCAAGAGTTACCTCTGCATTAGAAATGAGATACTCAGTGTTCGTGGGAGGCGCATAATCAGTGTGCATGACAAACGCTGTATTGTCATCACTACCCAATATTCTGAGGTTGCGAATAAAGAGCTGAACATCACCTGAAACACGAAGACCTGAGCTTCCTCCAAACGTGGCTGACTTGTAATCAGAACGCTTGTCCATTTCTCTTGAGAGTTGACCGATTGTACTAGAAGAAGAGCCTCCTGTACCTGTGGGCAAACTCACATAAGAGAACACACCATGATCAAGGAAAGTCTCAAAGGTTCTAAGTTCATCAAACCGTTGGTCTTGCCCACCTCTATAAGAGGTAGTCCCTAGCCCTCCCGAAATGGAAGCAAAGCTAATCCCTGAATAATTCTGAGGAAGGCCATTAAGTAAACCAATCCTACCTCCCGAAATGAGAGAAGCACTGTTAGAACCTAAATTACCAAAGCCTCCGTCAACAGCACCCGTATCTCTATTCTCAAGGTTAGAAGATGTGATTTGGAGGTCGGGGACAGCAGAAGCTGTCAAAAGACTTCTTAAGTTACCTTGAGTCCAAAAGAAATTATTGCCACCAACGAGAGACACACTAAGGAGATTAGACCCCCCAATCTCCGCATATTCTGCGTGGAATACAGGGGATTCCTCTACTGTGGCTTGGTGAGTGAACAAGGGTTGCCAATAAGAAGACTCTGAGAAACCACCGTACTGACCGTTAACTGAGGTCAGAACCGCTTTATATTCGTAGATACCATCTGTACTCTCAGACTTATCTAAAACCTTAGCCTTAGCTGACTGACGGTTTTGCCATGAGTTCGGACTTTCTGTTTTAAAAATCTGCGAATAAATATGGAAGTCGTCTCCAACCTCAACCACTGACGGAGAGTAAAGGCTTCTAGCAAAGTATTCTGAGGTGATCGAAACCACCATATCTTCATAGCCCTTATGGTTAGGACTCATAAGAGGTCTTGAGAAGCTACTACGCTCTCTCTTATTTGCAGAGAAAGTACAGATCAGCCCTAAGTAACTTGACTCCGTATTTAAAGAGCTTGTGGGATAAACGTAATCACGAGACACCCATGTATATAACCCTAAGTCTTCCTCGCTCAAATCATCATCAGAGTTGAATGAGAAAGAGGGGTTATCGAGCCAATGCCCTTGGGTCAAATAATCAAACGACTCAAGTGCCGACTTTTCCACTGAGGCTATATCAAAAGGGAGCAAGTCAAAGTATTTCCCTGAACCGATATATCCGTTTACAGAGAGTTTATTTCTGAGAGGACTTCCTGCTCGTCTTTCATTGCCGTCATACATACTACTTTCTAAGTAGAAAGTCGCATTAGAAACGATCATCTGATCATAGATCAACCTAGAGCTACCAACCAAAGGTCCAATCGGCAAGAAGCCATTTCTATCAAAAGCTAAGACTGTGTGGTTAGCCTCTGCCATAGCGTCTACACTACGGGTTTCAGAAGCTGACCCATCAGGTAAGGTAGAGGACTCCCAATAAAGACCGATACGATGGTAGTTGCTACCGAACATACCATTGAAGACTTTATCTGTTTGAAGTTGCTCGGCAGAGCCAATAGAAGCGATTACATTGATGAGTTGGTATTCACTCTTAATCGCTTCGGCCTTGATATTAAGTCTGTCATTAGCCCCCTCGACAACAGGGATTTTACCACAACCACGACCCGTACAAATAAGAGCTACGGTTATTTTATCTAGGTTGCTTATTGTATCTAAACCATAGTTAGGGTGTCTAGGGTCAGTAGAAGTTACCCAAAGAACTTGTCTCTCACCTCGTACTGTATGATTAGTGTAAGCGTCAATCTTAGCTTGAAGACCCGTGTTAATCGTATCTGTTACAGTGGTTACGTTGGTGAAGACATCAATAGAAATACTAAAGTCTTGGTGGAAGCCCTCATAAAACCCTGCTCTATTTAAGAGTCTAGCTGCGTGTCCGAAATACAAGTCCTCATTAAGAGCGTCACAAAGTGCCTGAGCTTGTTCTCTATGCGCTTCTATAGTCTGAGTTACGAGTGCAGTTGGCAGGGTACTCTCAGGGAGTGTGATAGCAGGAACTTTGATCGCTACTGTAACCCACTTATTTCCACCGACTTCTTCAAGAGATAATAAGTATCGGAATGATGGTATAACCCCTGCCGTAGCCAAGTTTGTTGTGATGTCTCCAATAGAAATAGATTCTACATAAGAATACGCAGGAAATACGCTTGGGCTACGCCCTGCAAGCATAATCGAACTAGTGTTGGTTCTAGCGAAGTAATTAGTACCTGACTCATAGTCGTTAGGGTATTGCGCTACAGAGGCTGTATTGAGCGCAGTGGTAAGAAGCTCAGAAGTTAAATTACCTCCTGTGTCATTCTTATAAGAAATGAACTTACTCTGCCAAGGGTTCGCTGTCGTACCTGCATGGTCAAGACCTAAAACAACTCTCTCATTGTTTGGAAAGCCGAATGGATCATTTAATTGTCTTGACCTAATCGCACCACCCTCTACGTTCAGATAAAGACCTGTCATGTTCGGGTTAGACTCAAAGAGACTTGCGTCGAACTGTATATAGTCTGAGTCGTTTGTTCGATCACTTAGATCATTGCTAGTAGATAAAGCTACGATAGGTTTGACTGAGAAAGTTTCCGTAGGAATTTCTGTTACATTAGACGCAACAAGATCCCCTCTAGTGA
>MDTA01169132.1_pt1 | contig 58488 bp, 60 predicted proteins | sample 811151 | NCBI WGS metagenome assembly MDTA01 (sample SAMN05326648, study PRJNA326480) | marine metagenome | isolation source: seawater | place: Indian Ocean: South | collected 2010
GGGTGGAGCAGTCTGGTAGCTCGTCAGGCTCATAACCTGAAGGTCGGCGGTTCAAATCCGTCCCCCGCAACCAATTAATCTAGCTCAAAATTATTAATATAACTTTTTTTTAATTTTATATTTTGTTTGCTCTTATCAAGTATACAATTTCCAATTACAAGAAAGTCTAAATTTGTTCCCATAAAACAATTAAAAGCATCTATTGGTGTATTTACAATAGGTTCACCTCTTACATTAAAAGAGGTATTAACAAGAACTGGACAACCTGTTTCTTGTTTAAACTTAACAAGTAAATCATAATAAATTTTGTTAAACTCTTTGCTAACAGTTTGTATTCTTGCTGAATAATCTACATGGGTTACCGCAGGTATTTCTGATCTTTTTATATTTAATTTTTCAATACCAAATAATTTTTTTTGAGTTGAGCTCATTTCTATTTTTCTATTTTGATTTATATCCGCAACTAGCAACATATAGGGACTTTTCACATTTAAATTAAACCAATCAGAGAGGTCTTCTTCTAAAACAGAAGGTGCAAAAGGTCTAAAACTCTCTCTATACTTTACTTTTAAATTTAAGATTTTCTGCATTTTATCAGATCTTGGATCAGCTAAAATAGATCTACCACCTAAGGCCCTTGGCCCAAACTCCATCCTTCCCTGAAACCAGCCTATAGCATTTGCGTTGGATAAATGTTTAGCAACTGTCGAAACTAAATCATCATGCTCTAATGTCTCAAAATCAGCTCCTAAAGAACTAAGTTCTTTTTCAATTTGATCTTGGCTAAATTCAGGACCTAAGTATGATCCCTTCATACTATCTTTTAAATTAATATTTCTTTGATTGTTATTTTCGTTATACCAAAGCGCCATAGCAGCTCCTATACAGCCTCCCGCATCACCAGCAGCGGGCTGTATCCAAATATTTTCAAAAATTTTTTCATTCAAAATTTTACCATTAGCAACACAATTAAGCGCAACACCACCAGCCAAACAAAGATTTTTTAACTTATACTCGTTTTGAATAGATCTTGATAATTTTATCATAATTTCTTCAGTCACTTTTTGAATTGATGCAGCTATATCCATATGAAACTGGTTTATTTTTTCATATTTAGGGTTTCTTACTTTTTGACCAAAAAGATTATTAAATTTTTCGTTGGTCATTGTTAAACCAGTTGCAAAATTAAAATAACTCATGTCTAATCTAAATGTTCCATCACTTTTAATATCGATTAAAGTTTTTATTTTATCTACATATATAGGATTTCCATAAGGTGCTAATCCCATTAATTTATACTCACCACTATTTACCTTAAATCCCGTATAATAAGTAAATGCAGAATAAATAAGTCCAAGAGAATGGGGGAAATGAATTTCTTTTTTTATTTCTAATTTATTTCTCTTCCCTATAGCAACAGTTGTTGTTGCCCATTCACCTACACCATCGGCTGTTAGAACTATTGCTTCTTCAAATGGTGAAGGAAAAAATGCACTTGATGCGTGGCTAAGATGATGATCTGAGAAGAAAATATTTTTATCTGATTTAAAAAATTTATCATGTGATTTTAACTTGTTGAATAAATAATTTTTTTGAAATAACTTTTCTTTAATCCATATAGGCATTGCTTTACTAAATGATCTAAATCCTTTTGGGGCAAAAGCAACATAGGTTTCTAACAATCTTTCAAACTTCAAAAAAGGCTTTTCAAAAAAAACAACCTGATCAACTTCACTTAATTTTAAATTTGCAAATTTTAATACAAATTCAATTGCATTAAAAGGATAGCTAGAGTCATGTTTTATTCTTGTAAATCTTTCCTCTTGTGCAGCAGCTAATATTTCACCATCCTTTAAAATACATGCGGCACTATCGTGATAAAATGCTGAAATTCCTAAAATTGATGTCACTCTAAAATATTGTGTAAATAAAAGGTGCTACAGCGGATCCTTGGCTTAACACAATTAATCCTCCAAAAATCATCAAAACAATTATTATTGGTAAAAGCCAGTATTTTTTTCTAATTTTCAAAAACTCCCAAAATTCCTTAATAAAGCTCATGTCAAAACTGATTTTTCATTTTACTTTTTGGTCCGTTCTTTTCAATCCAATAAGTTTTATTTTTGTTATGTTTTAAATTCAATAAATCTTTTCCAAGCATTTTCATTAATAAACCTATAGGTGTAACAACTAAAAAAAAAATTAATCCCATTATAATTGGTGAAATAAATCTACCTAAAAAAATACCAAATTTGAACCATACATTATTTAAAGGTGATAAAATGTTAGAATTTAAAATCCCTAAAACTAAAAAAATAAATGAAATGATAAGTGACCAAATTTTTAAATTGTTATCATTTAAAAGCGGATACAAACCTATAACTAAAAAAACAACAAAAAAAACTATACCAAAACTTCTATTAGAGCTTATTTTAATTTCTGAATTCATTTGTTTAATATTTATATTTTAAACTTTGATTTTCTGCTATCTTTTAAAAAACCTTTTACAGTTTCATTTGTGAGTGATTTAAAACTTTTACCAAATTTCTCTATTTTCTCAATAATTGAAGGTGGAACTGTTATTATATGACATCCTAATTTTTTTGCTTGTATATAATTATACGGTTCTCTTACGCTGGCCCATAATATTTCAACGTTTTTAAATTTTTTTGCTAATGATATACTTTTCTTAAGCTCCGGTATTGGATCTTTTCCAGCATCACCAGCCCGACCAGCAAATATTGAAATTATGACTTTGGTTGATTTATTAATACATTTTAAAATTTTAATTGTCTGATCGTAACTATATACAGCTGTTATATTTAACTTTGTATTTTCTTTATTTAAATCTTTAATTAATTTACCCATAAAATTTCCTTTAGAGTTTGTTATTGGAATTTTTACATAAACATTTTTTCCCCACTCTTTTATTTTTAAAGCTTGTTTTTTCATAGAAATATAGTCATCTCCAAACACCTCAAAAGATACTGGTTTGCTTTTTAAAATACTTAAGATTTTTTTTGAGTATTTTTTATAATCTTTTGCTCCAGCTTTTCTCATTAAAGATGGGTTTGTCGTAAAACCTTTAACAATTTTTTTTTTATTAAATTTTTTAATTAAATTTAAATCGGCAATATCACAGTATATTTGAGTCCTCAATTTTATTTCCTATAGGTTTTTGGTAATATCCTCTGTCATTTTTTTTGCGTCAGCAAACAACATTAAAGTATTTTCTTTATAAAAAAGATCATTATCAATTCCTGCATATCCTGGCGAAAGACTTCTTTTCACGAAAAGGACTGATTTACATTTTTCTACATCTAAAACTGGCATGCCATAAATTGGACTTTGTGGATCTGTTTTTGCTACTGGATTAGTAACATCGTTTGCACCTATTACAAATGCAACATCAGCATTTGCAAAATCATTATTTATTTCCTCTAATTCAAAAACTTCATCATATGGCACATTAGCTTCTGCTAACAATACATTCATATGACCTGGCATTCTACCTGCTACTGGATGAATGGCATACGAAACTTTGATATCATTCTTCTTTAGAGTATCAACCATTTCTCTTAATGCGTGTTGTGCTTGAGCTACAGCCATACCATAACCTGGAACAATAATTACTGAAGAAGCATTTTTCATTAAAAATGCGGCATCATCTGCATTACCACTTTTAACTGGTCTTTGTTCTTTATTTGAGGTTGTTGAAGTATTATCTGTTGCGCCAAATCCACCTAAAATTACATTAAAGAATGAACGATTCATTCCTTTACACATTATATATGACAAAATCGCGCCTGAAGATCCAACTAGCGCACCTGTTATAATCAAAGCTGTGTTTTCCAAAGTAAATCCAATACCTGCAGCAGCCCAACCCGAATATGAATTAAGCATAGAAATTACTACTGGCATGTCAGCTCCACCTATAGGGATAATTAAAAGAAAACCTATTAAAAAAGAAACAACTAAGAGAGTCCAGAATAAATTAGATGATTGTGTTGAACATAATAAATAAATCAAAATAATTATTGAAATTAAAATTATTGCATTAAGTGGGTGCTGACCTTTAAATGTAATTGGAGAACCAGACATTATTCCTTGTAGCTTTAAAAAAGCAATTACTGATCCTGAAAAAGTAATTGCTCCAACTGCAGCCCCTATGGACATCTCAATTAGACTACCAAGTTTTATATTTCCCACTGTCCCAAGATTAAATGCCTCTGGATTTAAAAAAGCAGCGATTGCTACAAAGACTGCAGCTAGTCCTACTAAACTGTGAAATCCAGCTACTAATTCAGGCATAGCCGTCATTGGTATTTTATAGGCTATAAATGCTCCAATTGAACCACCCACTAAAATAAATAAAAATACAAAAATAAATCCATTTGAAAAATTACCTATAGATAAAAATGTTACTACTACCGCAATAACCATTCCTAAAATTCCAAATAAATTACCTTGTCTAGATGTTTCTGGAGAAGATAAACCTCTCAATGCTAGTATGAACAATACGCCTGAAATTAAATAAAATATTGCAGATAAGTTAGCAGAAATCATTCTCTACCTTTTTTCTTTTTCTTATACATTGCTAACATTCTTTGAGTAACAAGAAACCCTCCAAAAATATTAATTGCTGCTAAGCCAATTGCCAAAAAACCAAATATACTTGAAGTATTAAAAATACTCTCTGAATTTCCAGACAAACCTGCGATTATAGCTCCAACTATAATGACTGATGAGATTGCATTAGTTACAGACATTAAAGGTGTGTGCAAGGATGGTGTAACACTCCACACAACGTAATATCCAACAAAGATTGATAGGATGAATATACTTAGTCTAAATATTAAAGGATCAATTTCCATAAATTATCTTATTAATGTCTTTTCTATAATTTCATCTTCTAAATTAATATTTATTTTTTTATTTTCTTTATCAAATAAATTATCAACAAAATTAAATACATTTTTTGCATACAAACTTGATGCAGAAACAGGCAACTTGTTTAAAATATTACTTTCACCCATAATTGTAACACCCTTATTCTCAACAATTTTATCTACTTCTGTAAATGCGGTATTTCCCCCTTGGATCGCTGCAAGATCATAAATAACTGATCCTGGTTGCATTTTATTCAGCATATTTTCTTTAATTATTAAGGGTGCTTTTTTTCCTGGTATTAAAGCAGTACAAATAACAATATCAATTTTTTTTAAGGTTTCAGATAATAATTCCTCCTGTTTTTTTTTAAAGTCATCAGAGGCTTCTTTTGCATAACCTCCTTCGGTTTCTAAATTTTCTGAACCTTCAACTGTCAGAAATTTACCACCTAAACTCTCAACTTGTTCTTTTGAAGCCATCCTCACGTCGGTAGCAAAAACTATTGCTCCCATACGCTTTGCCGTTGCAATAGCCTGGAGTCCAGCAACACCTGCACCAACAACTAAAACTTTTGCTGCTGGAACTGTGCCAGCAGCTGTCATCATCATTGGAATAGCTTTTTTAAAACTTGCAAAAGATTCTATTACAGCTTTATAACCAGCTAGGTTAGCTTGAGAAGACAATATATCCATTGATTGTGCTCTTGTTATTCTTGGAAGTAATTCTAATGAAAAAAGATTTATTTTTTTTTTTGACAAACTTTGCAATTTATCATTATTTTCATATGGATTTAAAACACCTATCAATGACTGATTTTGTTTAATTTGAGAACTTTTATCATCATCTAACATTCTTAATTGAACAACTACATCTGAGGAATTTAAAATTTCATTTTCATCTTTAGAAATGATTGCACCTAATTCTTTGAATTGATCATCTTTAATACCAAGATGAGAACCGTAATTTTCGCTTAATAATACTTCAAAACCTAAAGTGATATATTTTTTTACAATATCCGGCGTGATTGCAATCCTTTTTTCAAATTCTTGATTTTCTAAAATAGAACCAATTCTCATAAAAGAACCTTACAGCAAGAATAGAGCCATAAGAACTAAAACAGTAATTACAGCTATTGTACCCCACAACACAAATTTGGTAAAATTATTCCATGTATTTTTATGGTTTTCGTTATCCATAAAAGTTACTTTTGTCTTGCTTTAAACTTTGGGTTTTTTTTATTTATAATATAAACTCTTCCACGTCTTTTAACCATTTTCGAGTTTAAATCTCTTTTTTTCAACGATTTTAGAGAACTTGCAATTTTCATAATTGGCATCTATAGATTAATTTAAATTAATTTTCAATTGTTGATTATAAAATAATTATTAGCATCAAAGGTAAAGATAAGTTAACTTTTTTTGATATCTATATGCGAAAAAAAATCATTAATTTTAGAGGAATTAAGTTTTATGATGTAGATTTTGAGGATATTATTAATAAACTTGATAAAAATGGAGGCGTTTTAGTCGCGCCGGCGGCATCTGCACTAGTAAATATTGAAAATGATCTTCAATATTACAATGCTTTGATTAAATCAGATATAGCAATATTAGATAGTGGTTTTTTTTGTATTTTATGGAGAATATTTAAAAAAGAAAAATTAAGAAAATTTTCTGGTTATTTATTTTTAAAAAAACTTATCATATTCCTTAAATATAAAAAATTAAAAATTTTGACTGTAGATCCAACAGAAGTCGACTCCAAATTAAATAAATTATATTTGAAAAAAAACGGTATTGAAAATGTAGAGTCTTTTGTTGCTCCTATGTATAAAAAAAATAATGTTAAAGATATAAATCTTTTAAATAGAATAGATGTTTTAAAACCAGATTATATTATTATTAATATTGGTGGACAAACACAAGAAGTTTTGGGTATTTACATTAAAGAAAACCTTAATTACAATATTAAAATAATTTGCACTGGTGCTGCAATTGCATTTCTTACTAAAAGACAAGCTCCAATAAATGATTTAATTGATAAATTATATTTAGGATGGTTAGTTAGATTGATATATGGACCAAAAACTGTAGCGACACGAATATTGAAGTCTTTTCTATTAATAAAATTTTTTTTCTAATTTTTAATTAAAAATTCATTAATATAATCTAAAAGATCTACTTTTCCAAAACGCTTATGAATTTTATTTTTGTGAGATAAATTTGTAAGAGCTGAAGCATATCTTTCACCTGGTCTTTTGGGAAAAAATTTATATTTAAATTTAAACATTTTTGCTACTTGCAATATTGAATACTGTTTTTTATTTGAAATACTATAATGTAACTTTTTATTTTTTTTCCAAGCTTCATAACACACTTTTACTGTATCAGATATATGTGTAAATCTTCTTGTCTGCGTACCTGGCTTTACAACTGGCAGAGGTTTTTTTAATTTATAACAATTTTCAAAAATACCAATAACAGTAGCCATATCACCAGTTTTGATTTGCCTTGGTCCATAAACATTATAGAAATATACAATTTCATATTTTAGATTAAACCATTTTCGTAAATTTTCTAAAAGTTCTAAATTTTTAGCTTTTGTAAATGCATATGGAGACAAACTTTTATCATTACCAGAATTACCAAGGCTTGCTGAAGTAGCAGAATATATTAATTTAATTTTATTATCTAAACAAAATTTAAATACTTCTTTGCTTCCAATCGTATTAGATTCATAGCATTGATTAAATTTTTTGAAACTTTGATAGATTCTTGAAAATTCACCAAAATGAAATATTGCATTAATATTTTTTTTATACCTATTAAAAATTGAGCTAATTTTTTTAGTATCACCTTTAATGTATTTTACCCTTGAATTCTTTATATGATTAGAACTTTTTCCACTTGAATAGTTATCTAAACTGAAAATTTTAAGAGAGGTTTTTTTTAGAAGCAGATCAATAAGGTTTGTTCCAACAAATCCTGCGCCACCTGTAACAATAATGAGATTTTTCATTTTAATAAGCCTGGCAATGTCCTACTCTTCCATGTCTTAAGACAAAGTACCATTGGCGCAGAAAGGCTTGACTTCCGAGTTCGGAATGGGATCGGGTATGACTCTTTCGCAATAATCACCAGGCAAGAGGCTTATATGAAAAAAAAATCCAAAAGTAAATAAAATTTTATGTTTAGTTCAATATATTATTTTCTTATGTTAAAATAGTATTTTTGATTAAAATATGCCCTATTAGTTAAAATTATTTTTTAATGATTAGCATTATTCAATTATTTTTATTTTCACTCCTAGCTATAATATTTTTTTTTCTAGCTGGAACTGTGTTTACACATATCTTGTATAAAAATACTGTTAAAAATTATCTGTATTCTAATATTTATCTACAAATATTTATAGGGATTATATTTGTAAGTATTTTTTCAGTTATTATTAATTTCATATACCCTTTAGATAGAAAAATTAATTCAATTATTTTTATTGTTATTTTAATAATTGGATTTTATTTTTTTTCTTCCGAATTAAAGAAAAATAATTTTTTGAAATTTGGACTAATAGCATTTATTTCCACAATTTTGCTTTATAAATCTAAATTATTTTTACCAGATGCTGGATTGTATCACTTGCCATTTATAAAAATAATTAATTCAGAAAAAATTATTTTTGGTCTTTCAAATTTACATTTTAGATTTGGGCATATATCAATAATACAGTACTCATCTGGGTTTTTAAATAATTTTATCTTTTTAGATAATGGCATAACTATTTTGCCCGCAATATTAGCTGGAACTTTTTTAATTTTTTTAATGAATAAAATTTTTTTTTCTAAAAATATTGATATAAACTATTTATTTATATTTTTTTCTTTTGTATTTTCGATTGACTATCTAGATAGATACTCAAACTATGGAAACGATGCGCCTGCATTTATATTTGGAATATTATCTATAATCTTTTTAATCGAATATATTAATTCAAAAAAAAAAGAATCTCTTTTTATATGTTCTTTGTTAATAACATTCTCATTTTTAATTAAACCATTTTTTATAATTTTAGCTGTGTTGCCTGGATATTATTTTTTAATAAATATCTTTAATAGAAGAGTTTTTGAAAAAAAATTCTTAATAATTCCATTATTAATATTTTTATGGACTTTAAAAACATTAATAAATTCTGGATGCTTAATATATCCAATGAAAATAACATGCATCAAAAACTTATCATGGTCTGATGTTAATAAAACAGAATTTTATGAAATTGCTGGTGAAGCTGCCTCAAAAGGATACTTGGATATAATTAAAAATAAAAAATCAAATATTTCAATGGATCAGTTTAATAAAGATTTTAATTGGTTAGATACTTGGTTTCAAAATCATTTTATGATCATTCTTGAGAAAATTTCTCCTTACATATTATTTTTAATTCTCTTTTTTACAATAGCATATCTAATTAAAAGCAAAGAATATGAAAATACAAATTTAAAAAAAATTTATTTCATTAATTTTTCTTTCTTTTTATTTTGTATTTACTGGTTTTTAAAATTTCCATTATATAGATATGGTATTTTTTTTATTTTTGTATTTTTAACTTTGTCAGCTATGATTTTATTTAAAAAATATTTATTTAAAGAAAAATTATTAAGAATAAATAAAATAATAGTTTGCGTATTTTTAATTGTCTTAGTTTCTATTAATTTTAAAAGAATTATTAACAATAATTCAAATCCTGTTTGGCCACAAATATATAATAATAATTCTAAAAATTACGAAAAAAATTTTGAAGGAAATACTTTCATTTATACAATTTCAAAATATTCTTGCATGTATGATGAAAATCTATGTTCAAATTGGGAAACAAACTTCTACAAATTTAATAATGTTAAAGGATATAAATTTTTTATTTCAAAACATTAGTTTTTAATAATACCTGTAATGCTCTAATTGCGTCCCTAAACTTAATTTTTTTTCCTTCAGCTACGCTTCGACCTTTGTAACTTATCGGGACCTCAAAAATCTTTATTTTTTTTTTTGAGATCAAAGAGGTAACCTCTGGACAAAATGCAAAATCATTCTCTTTCAATTTAAGACTTTTAAAAAGTTCACTATCAAAAACCTTATAGCAAGTATGAGCATCTGTTAAACTTTGATTATTAATTATGTTTGAAATTTTTGTTAAAATAAAGTTACCTAAAACTCGTATATTGGGTAAATCAAAATTTTTTTTTATCCTATTAAATTTTTTTCCAAGAACTCTAGATCCATAAACGACTTTATATTGCTTTTTAAAGATAGGGTCATACAGTTTCTTATAATCCTTCGGGTCATACTCTAGATCACCATCTTGAATGATCACAGCGTCACCCTTTATATATTTTTTTGCAGAAATTATGCATGCTCCTTTACCTTTATTCTTTTTATGTAAAATAATTTTATCTATATTTTTTGAATATTTTTTAATTATTTCTAAAGAATTGTCAGAGGAATTGTCATCCACTATAATTATTTGTTTTTTAATATATTTTTGATTTAAAATTTTTTTTAATATTTTCCCAATAGTTTTAGACTCGTTAAAACATGGTATGATTATTGATAATTTTTTCATTTACATGTATTCAATAATTTTAAAAAATCTTTTTTAAGAGAAGATTTTTATTTTTTTTATTTATAAATAAATAATTATATGATTTAGAATTATTATTAATAATTTTTTTTAACTTTTTGTTTCTCCGATTATATTGATATTTATCATACCCAACTTTATACAAAATTTTATCGATATTTTTTGAGGGATATTCAATCAAAATCAATGGTAAATATTTTTTTATAGTATTAATTGATCCTTTGATAACATGATCCTCATAACCCTCTACATCAATTTTAATTATATCTGGTTTTAGTTTAAAAGAATCTAAAGATCTCAATTTTATAGTTGTTACATGGTAATCGAAGTAAAACTTATTTTTATTTAAATATTTTTTAATGTTTGAGTAAATAGATTTTTTTTCTATAGAAGAAAAAAACTTTAAATATAAATTTTTATTAAAAATTTTTTTATAGGGTGTATAAATTTTTGCAATTCCTTTTCCTGTACTGCATGCAGCATCAAAAAATTTTAAATTGTTTTTATTGTAAAGTTTAAATGTTTTATGAAGGTGATTTAATGGTTCAAAACAATAAAATTTTGATTTATAAAATTTTCTTGATAAATTTTTTGAAAAACTTCCATCAGAAGAACCTACATCAATAATTATTAAGTTTCTTTTAAATTTTAGAAAATCAAAAATTTCACATTCTGGTTCAAAAAAAAATTTTACAAAAATAATATTATAAATATATCTTGAAAAAATATATAAAGTCCAATTTTTTCTCAATAGCTTTTCAATTAATCTCATTACAATTTTTACTATTGTTTTTATAAAGAATGAGTAGATTTTCTTTTTTCAACTTATTACACCAATAAACTTCGTCTGAATTAAGACCTGTTCCATATCTTATGAACTTGTTTTTTTTTATGTTATTTTTGTCATATCTAATTAAATATTCATAACGTCTTAAATATAATTTCTCTAAATTGCCTGCTTCAGAAAAAGCCAAAGGCGCATTTTTGTCATTGAAAAAATTTATATTTTTAATATTTTTTTTATTAATATACGGATGTTGTATATCTACATATTTATTAAAGTTAAGTTCCTCTTTTAATAATCCTGTTGAAAGTATATTTTCATAATTAGAATTTTTTTCTTTTTTTAATATTTCTAAATCAGATGTAAATTTTGATAAGTTAAAAATAATTAGATTTATAGTTATTAAAGCTAAAATTCCTAATTGAAAAAAATAATTTTTTGTAAATTTATTTTTAGAAAATTCAAAACAAATCATTAGGAAAAAAGGAAGAAACCACCTTAAATAAAATCCTTGAATATTTACTAAAAAAATTATTATTAATAAAACTAAAATAAGAGATATAATTTTAATTCTAATATTTTTTATAATTGGAATAAATAAAAGTAAAAATATATACATTATTAAAGAAAATATAGTTGAATAGTTTTCAACAAAACTTCCTGAGAGATTATTAGACTGTAAAATGAAATTAAATTGAATTTTTAAATTTTGAATTATAGAAATTAAAAACCATGGTGCAGATGCAAAAAATATTAAAAATGGTAAAAAAAATAATATCCGATCAGTTTTTTTATCTTGATTAAAAAAAAAATATGAAATTAATACTATAAATTCCCACTTTTCAGCGAGTGCTAATCCAAAGAATATAAATGCCAATCTTCTATTTTGTTCTTTAATTAAAAGCGCTAATGCTGCAAATAAAGAGGCAGTAAAAAAAGGCTTTCCTGATAAAGTAAAGATTATTAGAAAAAAACTTGTATACGCAAATAAAAATAATAGCAAAAATGATTTTTCATTATCCTTAAAAATAAAATAAAGTAATAATAAAGAATTAAATATTATCAGTGTTAATTTTATATTCGTAAGATCTTTGTAATTTTTATAAATTACAAAATCAAAATTTTTCATTACTCCAAAAATATTTAACTTTTCTAAAAAAAATAAATTGAAAATATAATCTAAACCTAAATATATCGTTCCTATCCAAGTGGTTAATCCTGATGGAGCATGTTTACTAGCCGGTAAAATTCCTTCAAATAATAACAAGGAGTCCGATAAATAGTTAACTTCATCTATATGTCCTAATTGAAAGTAAAGTTTGCTAAAATAAGAGAAAAGAAAAAATAAAATTACAAATAGGAGAAAATAATTTTGGAATCTTTTATTTTCACTCATCACGACCTAAATCTTAAAGCTATTAAAGCAAATAAAGATTCAAAAATATAATATAAATTCATTTTAGAATTACCTACAGTTCTATACCTAAGAGTGACTGGTATATCAAATATATTATATTTATTTTTTTCTAAAATATACAAAGTTTCAATCAAAAAAAAGTAATTTTTATTTTTTGCTTTTTTGAATAAATTTTTATTAATTACATTTAAATTATAACATCTAAAACCGCCAGATGAATCATAATTAGTACCTAGAATATAACGAACTAGATTATATCTAAAAATTGTTATAACTTTTCTTATTAAGGGCCAGTCCTTTAAGGATTTTTTTTTAATAAATCTTGATGAATTTATTATTGCATATTTTTTATACGAAACCAAATTCATCATAACTTCAATTTTTTTTGGATCATGTGTGCCGTCAGCATCCATTGTTATACAGTAATTATATTTTTTTTTATAAGAATACAATATTCCATCTAAATGTGCCGAGCCTATACCTTTTTTATTTTTTCTAACTATGAAATGAAATTTTTTTGATTTTAATTTAAATTTTTTTAAAATTTGTATAGTTTTATCTTTAGAGTTATCATCTATAACCAAAATATCATAATGATAAAGTGAGAGAAGTCTTTTTATTAATTTATATATATTTTTTTCCTCATTAAGAGTGGGAATAATAATCAAAACTTTCATCAAACTATATGAAATTTGGGTAATGGAAAAATAAACCTTATACCTTTTTTTATATTTTTCTTCTCTTTTTTTAAAATGAATTTTTTAAAATGCCAAGGTAATACAAAGAAATAGTCTGGATTTTCTTTTTTTGCTTTTTTCTCCTCAATAATAGGTATATTTGTACCTGGTGTAAATGTTCCATCTTTCTCTATATTCACATCGCAAATCTGTTTTAATAAATCTGAATTAATATTACAGAACTGTAGTATAACATTTCCTTTTGTCGAAGCTCCATAGCCTATTACTTTTTTATTTTTGCTTTTTAATTTCTTTAAAGAATTAATTAACTTTTTTTTCTCAAGGTTAATTGACACAAAAAACTGTTTATATTTTTTTGGAGAATTGATATTATTTTTTTTTTCAAAATCTAAAATTTTTTTAATTTTATATTTAATCTCTTTATGGTTTGATTTTTTTTTAGCAACTGTAATTGCAAAGCTACCACCATTTATATCATTAAAACTAATATCAATTATTTTGAATTTTACTTTATCAAATATATATTTGATGGATCTTAAAGAATAATACTCTAAATGCTCATGGCATATTGTATCATAGGAATTTTGTTTAAGCATCGATCCAGCATAACTTTGCTCCAAATGCCAAACACCCTCATTATCCAATGAACTATAAACATCTTCAGCAAATTTCAAAGGATTTGGCAAATCATAAAACATTGAAATTGATGATATAATTTTTGCTTTTTCTTTTTTTAGATATTTATCAATTAATTTTTTATTAAAAAAATTTGGTATTTTTTTAATATTTTTATTATAAAATTTTTTAAACTTATTTATTGTAGGATCAATTCCTACCAAGTTAGAATTTTTTTTTTTAAACAAATAATTTAACATAGTCCCATCGTTCGAGCCTATATCTATAATTAATTCTTTATTTTTAACTTTAGAAATTTTTTTTAAAAAATCTGCTTTATTTTGAATATGTCTTACCATTGATGCATTTAAGCCTGTTCTATATCCATAACTTGAACCATACATTAATTTTAAATCAAAATTATCTCTTAACTGAACCAAAGAACATACTTTGCACATTGTCAAAGTAAGTTTACCTTTTGGAATCTTATTATTTTTTTTTAAAAAAATGCCAGTAAATGACTGGTTACCTAGATTAAACAAATTCACCAATTTTGTGGATTTACAAGCCCTACAACTATTTATTATTGACATTTTTGTCTTGAAGTTCAAAATTTATCATATCATCTATAAGATAATCTATATTTTGTTTTGGTTTCCAATTTAAAACTCTTTTTGCTTTTGATGAATCACCAAGTAAATAAGTAACATCCTGTGGTCTAAATAATCTTTTAGAAATTTCAATTAATTTCTTTCCATCTTTTTGAATAGCTTTTTCTTTAAGGCCTTTTCCTTGCCAATCAATTTGAATTTTAAGTTTTTTACAAACTAAATTTACAAATTGTTTAATCGTATATTGTTTTTCAGAGGAAATTACATAGTCGTCAGGTTTTTTCTGTTTTAAAATTTTATACATCATTTTTACATAATCTGCCGCGTGACCCCAATCTCTTTTCGAATAAATATTACCTAATTTTAAAGTATCTTGTTTCTTTCCTAGTTTAATTTCTACTAGAGCTTTAATTATTTTTTTTGTCACAAAATGATCACCTCTTAATGGACTTTCGTGATTGAATAAAATTCCATTTGCTGCGTATACATTGTAAGATTTTCTATACATTCTCACGTAATGATAAGCAGATAATTTTGCAATTGAATATGGAGATATTGGATTAAAATATGAGTTTTCATTTAATTTTTTTTCTTTTTTTATATTTGATCCATACATTTCTGATGATGAAGCTTGATAAAATCTAGTCTTTTTAGAATGTACCTTTATATTTTCTAAGAAATTTATTACAGCTAAATTATTTATTTGATCAGTATAAATAGGATTTTGGTAAGAATAAGTTACAAATGACTGGGCACCGAGATTAAATATCAGATCTGGTTTTATTTTCTGAATATAGTCTGAAATTCTTGACGTTTCAGATAGGTCACAAAAAAGAAAATTTATCTTATTTTTTATTTTTAAGATATCCAATCTGGTCATTGGATCAAGAGAAGTTCTTCTTACTAAACCGTAAACCTTATATTGTTTATCAATTAAGTACTTTGCAAGATAGCTTCCATCTTGACCTGTTACTCCTGTTATGAACGCAGTTTTCATTCAAATTCTTTAACACATATTTTAAATAATTAATAATTTTTGGTAAACTTATTTGTGTTGTCACCACTTTGTATATTTTCTTGAATCCAATCAAATGTTTTTTTTAGCCCTGTTTCTAGGTTTATCTTAGGCTTCCAACCAATTTCATCAATAATTTTATCATTATTGCTATTTCTGCCTCTAACTCCCTTGGGTTTATCTAGTTGATAATTTTTCTTAACTTTATAATTAGCTAATCCTTCAGCTATTTCAACTAGCTGATTTATAGATACTTGCTCTTCACTTCCTACATTATATACATCTTGTTTTTTTGAATTAAAAACTTTTAGAGTTCCTTCAATACAATCATCTATGTATAAAAATGATCTAGTTTGCTTACCATCACCCCAAACGTCTATTGAATCATCATTTTTAAGTTTAGCATTTATTATTTTTCTACAAATTGCTGCAGGGGCTTTTTCTCTCCCCCCATCATAAGTACCATAAGGTCCATAAACGTTATGGTATCTGACAACTCTAGTATCTAAACCAAAATCTTCACTAAAATGTCTGCACATCCTTTCACTAAACAACTTTTCCCAACCATAGCCATCTTCAGGATCTGCAGGATAAGCATCATTTTCCTTAAGGCCATCTATAAAAACATCTTTTTGTTTATTTGCATTATAAACGCATGCACTGGATGAAAAAAAATATCGTTTTATTTTATTTTCTATTGAAGATCTGCATAAATTTGTATTGATTAAAACTGACAACATGCATTCAGCTTTATTATTTTCTATAAATCCCATTCCACCCATATTACATGCCATATTAAATACATAATCTACATTTTGAGTAACTAAGTCTGTATTTTGTTTTTCTTTTAAATCAAGTTGATGATTTTCATTTTCATCAAAAATTTGATACCATAATTCAAATGGTTTCATATCTGCACATACTAACTGGTGACCATCTTGCATTAATCTTTTAACTAAATGACCTCCAATAAAACCGCCTGATCCTCCAACTAAAATCTTTGCCATATAAATTTACTTTTCAATAATAATAATTAGGTTTGATGTGATACCACATAATTTTTTTTTTATAATTTTGCAATTCTTATACTCTAATTTTTTTAAAAAGAAATTTATTTCTTTTAATGAAATTAAATTTAGATTATTCACATTGGCATAAAAATTTAAACCAACTAAACTAAGTAATTTTCTGTAAATTTTATCTGGAAGAAAATGTATCAAAGGAATTTTAGTATGAAAGTCAATAGGAAAGAATTTGTTTGGTGTTTGTATGAAAACAAATTTTTGAGAAATTCTCAAACACTCTCTTAAAAATATAAACTGATTACCACTATCTCCTACGTGTTCAATAGTTGCATTGCTATGAACTATATCAAAGCTATTATCTGGTAAATTACTACTTAAGGCATCTCCAATTATGAAATTAATCTCTTTGTATTTTGTTTTAATTTTTTTTAAATTTTGTTTAGATAAACAAGTTATATTTTTCTTATATTTATATAGTTGTATAAATAAATTATCAGTTTCATTAATTACTTCTGAAGTTCCAACATCCAGTATTCTAGAAGAATTATCGTAAATGACATTTTTTTCAAAAATTTTAAAAAAATCTATTCTGTATTTTTTTAAAATTTTTTTAAAAATTGAATCCAGTAAATAAATTTTTTTCCAATAATTCAGTTTTTCTGTATTTTCATTCATAAATAAATAATCCTAAAATTAGCATTTTCATTTCTAAGATAACTAATAAAATAGTAATAAATTTAATATATCTAATATTTGTTTGATTCAATTTTAAAATTAAGTAGAAGTAATTAGACTAAATTAACATAATGAAAATAAGCATTGTAATTCCAGTTTTTAACGAGGAAAAATTTATAATTGAAACTCTTAATAATATTCAGTTTCAAAAAAAAAAGTTTGACCTTGAAATAATTGTTGTGGATGACAAATCTACAGATAATACATTAAATTTGTTAAAAAATAATGAAAATCTATACGACAAGCTAATCGAAAATGAGTCTAATTTGGGAAAAGGAAATGCTTTGAAAAAAGGATTTCAAAGTTCTTCAGGTGAGATTATTTTAATTCAAGATGCGGATAATGAGTATAATCCTGACCAGTATGAAAAATTAATTGAACCATTTGAAAAACTTAATGCAGATTTTGTTTTGGGCAGTAGATTTAGGAGTGAAGGATATAGGAGAGTAATTTATTTTAGTCATGAATTGGCAAATAAGTTTTTAACTTTTATTTGCAATCTTTTACTGAACAAAAATTTTACTGATATCGAAACAGGTTATAAAGTTTTTAAAAAAAATTTGGTAGATAAAATAAATATAGAAAGAGATGATTTTGGTATAGAAATCGAACTAATTATGAAATTATCTAAAATCTCAAATAAAATTTATGAAATAGGTATAAATTATAATGGAAGAAGTTATGATGAAGGAAAAAAAATTAAATTTATAGATGGGTTAATAGCTTTATATTTATTAATTTATTACAGAATTAAAAAATAACTATAAATGTTATCAATAAAAAATAATTTTTCTATAATAAAATTATTATTTGTTCTCTCTTTATCTATACCGATTTTACTTACTACAGGACCTTTTCTTCCTGATTTGTTCTTAACCATTTCTATTTTTATATTTATTTTTTATGTGATTAAGGAAAATAAAATTAATTTGATTGTCAAAAAAAAATTTTTTATTTTTTTTTTTATTTTTTGGTTATTTCTTCTACTATGTTCTGCTTTAGGTAATATTGAAAATTATTCTGTCTCATTTAAATCCTCTCTTACCTACTTAAGATTTGGAATATTTGTTGTTTTATTTACATATTTGTCTCAAAATTTTATAGATTTTAAAGAAAAATTAATAATTAGTACCATAATTACAATCACTATTTGCGCAATTTCTGGTGCCTACCAAAGTTTATCAGTTAGATTTGAATTACTCTATGAAATAATTGACATGTTTAATACTTTTTCAAGAGAGGATTTTGATTATCACTGGGGCACATTGGGTCCAACTAAAATGAATAGGATAACTCTTCCATTTTCTGATTGGATGGTTGCTGGTAGCCTAATGATGAGATTATTTCCTATTGCACTTATGTTTGTAATTTTAAAAAATCATTTAACTGTAAAGAAAAAAATATTATTTAATATTTTCTTTATTATCTCATCTCTTGTAATTTTAATGTCTGGTGAAAGAGCATCAATAATCTTATTTATTTTTGAAATTTTAATACTACTTATTTTGTCAAAAAAACTAAGAGATTATTTGAAAATGTCACTAATAATTAGTTTAATTTTTGGTTCGCTTATTGTAGCCTTTGATCCTATTTCAAAAGGTAGATTAATAAGTCAAACAATTCACAACTTAAAAGGTGAATCTTCTCAAATTAAAAAAAAAATATCTTATTAGTGAACACCATGAAAAACATTTTATTGGAGCATGGAAAATTTTTGTTGATAATAAAATATTTGGATCGGGTTTAAAAGGATATAGGTTTGAATGTTATAACAACCCAAAATATTCGAAAGACAATGAGATAATTTGTAGTTCACATCCTCATAATCATTTAATGCAATTTATGAGTGAATTAGGAATTTTTGGATTAATTTTATATTCTTTGATATTTTTTTATTTAAGCTTAAAATTACTTTATTATTTTTTCAAAGTTAATATTAAAAAAATATCGCTTTCAAAACAGCAAGAAATAAAGATGTTTGCCTTTGTGGCTTTATTTATAACTTTTTGGCCATTAACCACTTCGGGAAACTTTTTTAATAATTGGTTATCAATAATATATTTTTTACCTATATTTTTTATTTTGGAAAAAAATAAAGAAGGTTAAATGAAAACAATATTTAAAAATTTATTCTTAATTTTATTTTCACTCTTATTAGTTTTGATTCTTACCGAAACCACACTTAGAATCTTTGGTTTGGGTAATCCTATAATTTATGAAAAAAATTTACTTTATGGTTATCAACCCAAAAAAAATCAAAAGGTAAAAAGATATAGAAATTATAATATAACAATAAATTCTGATAATTTTAGGATTTACAATAAGTATGTTGATTACCCAAAAGAAATTTATTTTTTAGGAGATAGCGTAACCTATGGAGGCAGCTATATTGATGATAAAAATATTTTTTCATCTAAAACATGTGAAAATTTATTAATTAAAAAAATAAATTTCTCATGTTTTAATGCTGGGGTAAATGCTTATGGTTTTGAAAATATTATAAATCGTTACAAATATATTTTTGAAAAAAATACAAAATCATATTATGTTATCACATTAATTCCCGGGAGTTTCTATAGAAATTATATTCAAATAGACTCACTTCCATATTTTACAAAATCTATTTCAGATAAATTATTAAAAGCTAATATTGAATTGTTAGCTTTTGTTATTGATAAAATTAGGCAAAAAATAAGATTTAGTAATCGAGTTAGTTATAAAGAAAACTTAAACTTAGAACTTAAACAAAAAATATTAAATGATTTACAATTACTTAAAGATTTAAAAAATGAAAATCCTAAATTAATTATATTAATTTCATTATCAAATTCTAAAAAAACAAACGATTTTAATTTAGAATTAGAGCAATTTATTCTTCGAAATTCAGATCGGATGAAATTAGATATAATTGATATACAATCTAAAATAGAGAAAAATATTATTGGAAAAATGTTTTATGACAATATTCACCTTAATGAAATTGGTCATGAAATTTATGGAAAAATATTAAGTGATTTATTAATTAATGATTAAATGTAAATCCTTTTTATTAGATAGAGATGGAGTGTTAATTACTGATAAAAAACATATAATAAATAAATTAGATATCTTTATTTTACCTGGAGTTTTTGAAGCCTTATATTTTTTAAAAAAAAATAATTTCAAAATTTTTATTATTACAAATCAATCTGTAATTGGACGAGGTCTGATAAATGAAAGTAATTTTAATAATTTAACTAATGAGATTAATTCAAAGATCTCGAGATTTTCATATTTAAACTTAATTGATAAAGTTTATTATTGCCCACATCATCCTAGTAAAGCTCAAAAAAAATATAAAAAAAAATGTGCATGCAGAAAACCTAAAAATGGTCTTATAGAAACAGCAATTTATGAAAACAATTTAAATAGAGACAAAACAATAATGATTGGTGATAAAATTACAGATTTGTTTGCTGCTAAAAAATCAAAAATAAGTTTTTATTTTAAAAAAAACTATAATTTTTTAAGTCAAATAAAAAAAATTATTAAAAATGAAAATATATAAAATAATTTTTACAAATTTTTTAATACTACTTTCTATTATATTTTTAATTGAATTTTATTTATTTTTTTTTAAGCAAAATCATTTAGAACAAGACAGTATTCTAGGATGGAAGCTTAAAAAGAACTTAAGAATTGAAAAATTAGAAAAAGATTTTTACGGAAATGAGTATAGGGTAAATTTTTTAACGAATGAACATGGAATAATTTCAACATATAATAACAAAAATAATAATAAAAATTATGAAATTTTAATTATTGGAGATTCTTTCTCCAGTGATCCATATGTAAGTACAGATCAAATGTGGTTCTCCCAGCTAGGTAAAAATTTAAAAAAAAAAATACAATTTGGATATTTTAACAAATGTTATAGGTGCTGGTGGTTATGGGAGTTTACAGCAATACAAGTTAACAAAAATTTTAAAAGATAAAAAATTAATCAATCCTAATTTAATAATATTTCAATTCTGTAGCAATGACTTCAATAATAATTCTATTGAGATTGAGAAAAAAATTGGAAATATGAATCAATATTTACGTAGACCTTATTTATCAAAGGATAATAAAATATTTTATGATGAAAGTTTTTTAGGCAAGGTAATGCGTACACCTATATTGGGAAGCTCAAGAATATTAAATAAGATAATTTTTATTTATTCAAATAATAAAAAAAAAGAAGAAATTAATGAGAATTTAATAAATGAAAGTTATTTAATTACTGATAAAATTATTGAAAAAATTGCAAAATTATATCCGAATATAAATAAATTTATTTTTAATTGTAATGAACAAAAAAATGAATGGCTGAAACTTAAGAGTATTAAAAATTTCGAGATAATTTTGGAAGTTGAAATTTCAATTAAAAATGCAAAATTAGAAAATAAAAAAATTTTATTTAAGGATGGCGGTCATTATAATGAGCTTGGTCACAAAATAATTAGCAATGCGATTTTTGATAAAATAGTATCAGAGTCATTATTTTGATTATCTTATAAATACATATTTAAAAATTAGAAAATTTTTTATATCGGCTTCATCCTCATTGTAGTAGCAATTTATAATGTTCCAACAATGATTCCAAGCTGGGTTAAATGGTTTACTATAATCTACTATCGGCTTTACTCCAAAATATTTTCTTTTTTCAGTAATTGTATTGTTTAAAATTATTTTACTTTCAAAGTGTAAAAATTTGTAATTTTTAAATTTTTGCAATTGATTAAAATGAAAGTAAGAAAAAAATATTAAAGGAAGAAAAATGAAAACTAAATAAATTGGTAATTTCGAATAAAATCGGATCTTAATTAAAATCGAATTTTTGATAATTAAAAAACAAAAAGTAGTTGGTAAAATTGCAAATATCCAAAACCCTAATCTGGGATCTGGAGAATTTAAAAACCAAATAAAAAATAAAATAATTGAAAAAAGAAAAATTAATAATCTTTCTTTGTGAAACTCAAAAATTGAAATTAATTTTTGATTATAGAATATACAGATTAAGCTTAAAGAAATAGCAATCGATGAAATAGATGATATTAAAATTCTCAATATTTCATTTAATATAATTTTATCTCTAGGTATATAATCACCTGATAAATTAGACAAAGTTGATAGATTTGAAAAACCTTTCAAACTTTCGTTAGATACTGATAAAATTAATAATAAAGAAAAAATTCCTAATAATAAAAATGGTAGTTTTCTCAAATTTATAAATTTGTAAAAAAAATATATGATTATAGGTGCAACTAAAATTGTTATAAAAACATATTTGAGATTTATTACTTCAAAGATTATTTTAAAGTTTAGAGTTTTAAAATTTTCATTATATTTTTGGATTAATAACAAATCTCTATTTAAATAATTCTGATTAAACCAATCTAAGTTAAAACATGTAAATTTAATAGGATACACAAAACAACCTGAGATCATTAAATTTTTTATAAACCAAATAAATAAAAAAATTAAAATTATATAAAAAAAATTTAAATTTTTGATATATTTAAATTTTTTAATGTCAGGATAAGCGAGAAGTAGAATTGGTAATAATAAAATAAAAAAAATACCAGTAGATTTTGACATCAGCGTGATAGAAATAAAAAGTAATAACTCTAATATATCTTGAGAGCTTGTTTTTTTGATATCTAAAGTAATCTCAATAAATTTAATAATAGTTAATATAGCAAATAAACCAAAAAACAGATCAACTGATCCATAATCAATCTGTACATATCTGTGCCAAATTACAAATGACACTAAAGATGAGGAGACAACAATAAAAATTAGATTATTTTTTTTATACAAATTTATAAAAAATAAAAAGAATAAAAGAAAAAGAGAGGATTGAAAATATGAATTTAAGGTAAAAATATTATTTATCGTAAATCCAGCCGAAAGATAATCGTGTAAAGTTGTTAAGGCATATCTACTATGTAAGTTAAATAGACCAATTGTAAGTTCATTATTTTTAATCCATGTTTGATATGGAATATGATACAGACCCCCATCATGGCCAGGTTCACTTAAAATACTTACGGGCAAAATAAATAAACTTAATAATGCAATGTAAAATAAGTTAATATCTTTGTAATTGAATTTATAAAAAGAGAAAACTATTAATAAAATAAATATTATAAACTGAATTTCTAAATTCAATGGAAAAAAATAATTTATTATTACCAAAAAATTTCCTAGAAAAAATAATGTTAAAACAATACAAAAAAATGAATTTTTTTTGTCAAATTCAGCTCCAGTATATTTATTTATTGAATCAATCATTATTTTCCCTGGTAAATAAAGAAAATAAAAAAATAAAGTTTGAAAAATAAATGTACTAATCAATTTTTTTTTTAAGATAATTAATAAAAATAAAATAAGTTAAAATATAAATTAATATTATTTCATAACTTTGAAAATTTAAATAAATAATAATCATTAAATAATAAATAATACTTGAAGAAAAAATAACAAAATTTTTATTTTTGTTTTGAAAGTATTTTAACAATAAATGATGAAAGTGATTTCTGTCTGCTAATAATGGATTTTTTTTGTTTAAAATTCTCTCAATGAATAACCTTGCCATCTCTAAACCTGGCAGAAGCATGATTACTAATATTTCATCACATAAAATGTTTAAATTTAAATTATAAGATTTAATAAAATAAAGCGAGATGATTAATCCAACAAAATAGGTTCCACCATCACCTAAAAAAATATTTTTTTTTGCATTACAATAAAAAAACAAAATTGAACCAAAAAATAACGGAATTAATTCGTTAAAAATACCTGCTTTGAAAAACAAAAAAATAATAATGAATATTATATATGCTCCAACTTGAAGATCTACTCCATCAAACATGTTAAAAGCATTTAGAAAACAAATTATACAAAAAACAGTAAAAGGTATTGAGTAAATATTTAAACTATATTGATTATATAAAAAATTAAATTTTAATGTTTTTAATATTAATGATTGATCAATTGATACGAAAAATAATGATATTAATAAAATTAAAACAAATTTTGTTAATCCTTTAAGATTTTTTTTATCATCATACAAACCTATGAAGAAAACTAAAGATGGAAAAATTATCCATGTTAAAAAATCTGACAAAGTTTTAATTTTAATTATTGAAGTTTCATTATTTATAAAAATTATATAAATTGTAAAAATTATATAATTTATATAAAAAATAGTGCCTCCTATCACACTTGCTATATCTTTATGGAATTTTCTTTTATTATCTGGTTTGTCGTAAATATTAATTAATTTTGATAACCTGCCTAAATTTAAAAATAAAATAATATTAAGTAATAAAAAGAGAAAAAATAATTGCATTTATTTGTTATAAGAAGTTATCATTAATGTGCAATTTTTAATTTATCAAAAAGATTTAAATTTTTACAGACATTACTATTTTTTATTTAATTTTAATATATATCTAATCAATAAATAAATTTAAAAAATAAATATTGTATTATATTTATACTGCTATCTATTCATAAAATTTATGTTAAAAAAAATATTTATATTTAAATTGTTAACATTTTTACTAGTTTTAATTTTAGTAGAAATATCGCTTCAGATTTTTTACAGAATAGCAAATGGGGATTTTTTAAACACTAGAGCTTACTTATCTATTTACAAAAAAAGTAAAAACTCATGTTGGGGTTTAAAACCAAATTTAAATCTTAATCACAAGACAAGTGAATTTAAATATAAAATTTTTTCTGATGTAAATTCTTTTAGAAATACAGAAAAATTATCTAAAGATAATTTGAATTATAATACTGGAAAAAAAATTATGTTTTTAGGTCCATCTTTTTCATTCGGCTGGGGAAATTCATATGAGGATACTTATGCCAAATTAATTGAAGAATATTTTAAAGAAAAAAATTATAAACATTTCATTAACGCCTCAGTTCCGGGCCAATTACCAAACTTGCAGCTCTGCTGGTTTATTAATGAAGGACACAAATATCAACCAGATATAATTTTACAAACAATTTATGGAAATATAAATTTTCAAATACCTAAAAATATAACTGAGGAAGGTTTTTGTGATAAGTTGTGCGAATTAACAAAACTTAAGGTTACAAAAAAAGGTTATTTAATTCGAGGTGAAAGAGTAATAACTAATCCAAAATTATACTTAAAAAATTCTGCTATAATATTTTATAGTTGGTATTACATTTCTTTAATTAGATCTAATTTTATTAAAAATGACAATTTTATTCAAAACTCTTACGAAAAAAATAATTACTCTGACAATGACCTAATGACTCAGAAATTTAAAAATAATTATAAAAATTATTTAGAAATAATTAAAAAATATTCACCAAATTCTAAAGTTATTTTTATTTTCATTCCGTATTCCTTTGATTTTCATGAAGAAGACAAATCTAGATGGTCACATAAGCCAATTGATTTAAAAAAACCGATGATTGATTACAAAATTTCTGTTAAAGAAATTAGTAAACAATTTAATTTTGTTGATACATATCCTAGTCTTAAAAAAGCCAGTAAAATAAAAAGAACTTATTATTATATTGATACTCATTTTAATAAATTGGGAAATAAAATAACTTTTGAAACATTTGAAAAATTTTGCAACAAAACTGAATGCTACAACTAAAAAATTTTTTAATTAAAACTGAAACAAAAGATCATATTTTTGAAATTTATGTTTATCTTTCTTATATTGGTTTATTTTTATCTGTTGGTGAAAATATAAAAAATATTAATTTGTATGAAAGCTACTTTTCATTAAATAATCTTATAAGTTTAAGATCTTTAATTCCATTTATAATATTGCCAATTAATTTAATATTATTTTTTAAAATTGGTAAACATAAAAACGCAAACATTATAATTAATTTTTTTATAATTTTTATAATTATACAATTTATATCACTTTTAAGAAATGGATTTGACGTATTCTTATTACAATTTATAATCGGCCCTCTTTCTCTTATCTCTCTTATTTTAATAATTAATAAAAAAGAAAAAATCGATTTGGTTAGAAATTTAATAAAAATTACATTTGTAATCATCACTTCAATATTGATCATTTTCATTTATCAAAATCCAAATTTATCTTACGGTGGAGGTCAAATAATATTTATTAATAAGCCAGTTATATTTATAAATTCAAATGGTCTATCAAGATATTTGGTTCTTTTATATGCTGTACTTTTAACTTTCTTTATATTTACAAAAGATAACTACTTAAAATTTTTCATTGTTGCTTTATTTGTCGGAATTTTGATTTTTAAGTATGAGGGGAGAGTTAATATTGGAACATTTTGTATACTTAGTTTGTTTATTTTTTTAAAAAATAATAAATTTATTAAAAATTCACTATTAATTATTTTTTTATTTTTTTTATCTATTTATATTTCCTCTATATGGGAGAATATAAATAAGAGTATAACATTGGAAGAAGATAATAAGAAAAGTTTTTCTTTTTATAAAGAAAAGTTAGTAGAAACAATAGTGTCATTTGAATTAAAATCTTCACCAACTAATAGATATGCTGCTGATGGTAAAAATTTCTCCACAAAAGAAGATTTGGCTGAAGGTATTAGTCAATCTGTTGATAATTTAACTACTGGTAGATCAGAAAAATGGAAGTACTTATTAAATTATGAGCAAAATTTTAAAAACATTATTTTAGGTAATGGACCTGAATTTGATAGATATTTGCTTACTAGAAATAATAAAATAACAAAAAAAACAACAGGCACTGATTCTGCAAATTCACTTATTTATGTTTATCTAACTGGTGGTTTAATTTCACTTTTAATGTTTATTTTTCTTGGCATAAATCAATTATATATAGTTTTAAAAATTATTATAAAAAAACAATTTCTAAATGATAAAATTTTAAATTTATCAATTTTGTGTTTTATTATTTTAGGCATTAGATCTGTGTTTGAAAATGGTTTATCTGTTTGGGGCATAGATTTAATCCTTTTTATGCTTTTTGGATCTATAATTAATTCAAGAAAAATTAATAAGAATAAATTGTGATTAGTATTTATAAAAAATTTTTTAACTAGTGTAAAAATTTACATATAATAGAATATGCAGGTTATATAAATCCACTTACGTGTCAGGCATAGAAAGATTTTTGAATTGTATTATATAAATCTAGATGACAAATTTCTCTTTAAATTTAATAATATATTTTTTTTGAAAGATGTTCTATTAAAAAATTTTTTATTAAAAATTTTTAATGAATTTTGATTTATAGATGAAAAATTTAAAAATACACAATTCTTAAAATATTGTGTTATAATTTTTTTATTATTTGAGTCAAAAATAATTGATACATTATTTAATAAAGCATCCTGAACAAAAAAGGATATTGGGTTTTCGTAAGAAGCTAGAATAAATTTTGATTTTGATAAGACTTTATGAAGTTTTTTTTCACTCAAATATCCAAGATTATCATGTCCAAAAAAATTATGTTTTTCACCACAAATTTTAATATTTTTTCCATTTTTTCTCATTTTGTTTAGAAATTCAAAATAATTTTCTTGATTTTTATTTGGGTGTCTTCTGTAATAAAACAGACAATCAATCGATTTATTTTTATGAATTTTTTTTTTAGATCTTCTATTTAAAAAATAAATTAACTGAAAATTATTAATTTTGTTTTTAGGAGAGTAATTAATTAAATTTGTAGAAAATATATTTTTTTTACGTTTTTTAATTAAACTTTTAGAAAAAAAATTAAAAATAGGAAAAAAAAATTTTCTAAATTGATTATTAAAATCCATTCTTTTTGAAAATATATCACTTCCAGTTATTGGTCCAAGTAAAGTTTTTTTTGGTAAAATCATAAATAGAATAAAATTCCAAATTGGAAGATAATTTAAGTAAATAATGTTTTTTTTGTATAAAAATTTTTGGACATATAATTTATATACACCAATAAAAGGAGTTAAATATTTTTTTAAAAAACTATTATTAAAAAAATTTTTTTTTTTAAGTAAAAAATACTTATTGTTTTTAAACAAATAATATTTATAGGGTGTTTCTAAATTTAAATCTTTTATTTTCTTTTTAAGACATAAAAATTTTAAAAATTCTCTTGATAATTTTCCTTCTCCTGAATTTTCATCAAATTCACATGCCCAAGCATAATATTTTTTATTTTTCATCTTTTATTTCATATTTTAAAAAATATATCAGTTTGTAATAGTTTTTTTTATTCAAAACAAAATTTAAAAATAGTTTGATTATTTCTTTAAAACCTGCAATCGGATTATCTACAAATAATTTATTTATAGATTTCAAAGTTGGGTTGGTTGATTGTCCTCCCAAATAGTGTTTTGAAATAATTGTATTAATTTTTTTGTAAGCTCCCCTTTTTCTTTCTTTCAACATCCATTCTCCATCTGCATTAATATAATTTTTTTGATTGTATTTATTTAATTTTTTTCCTTTAATTGGGCTTCTCACAAATGATGGATGAGGAGAGTATATATTACTTTTGAATAAATATTTCTTTGGTTTAAAAATTGTTTTTTTATAAACAAGTTGTGTTTTAAATATATAAGTAATCGGTCTGACTCTTATATTTTTATAAATATTTGTAATTGAATTTTTATCATAAAGAGTGTCTCCACTATTTAAAAATAGAACAAAATATTTTCTAGTTTTTTCTAAGGCTATATTCATAGCGTGCCATAAAGATTTATCCCTTCCAACAATAAAATCTCTATAATTTTTTTTGTAAATGTCTTTGTGAAAATTATTTAATTGTTTTGCAACAACAAGACTAAGATCAGGCTTATTTATTTGATCATCTATCGATTTAAGTGTTTTATTTAAATCAAAACCAGCTCCATTATGAACAGTTACTATTGCTAATTTATTACGAGGTTTCAAACTTTTAATTAATTTTAAAAAAATTGTTTATAGTTTCCTTGTAATATTTAACATAACTATCTGCAACTTTATTATGATTGAACTTTGTAAATAAAATTTTATTAACTTTTTTTCTTTTTCTTAAATTTGAGGTGACTAAAAACTTTTCAATTTTCTTTATATATTCCTTTGAATCAACTTTTTTTACTAGAATATTTTTATTATTACTTATTACCTCTTTTACAGCTGTATTGACATAAGCTATACAAGGAACACCACATGAACTTGCCTCCAACATTACTTGTCCAAAACTTTCAAACCTAGAAGTAGAAATTACTAAATCGCTTGAATTATAAATATTTAAAAGATCTAAATTATTTTTAACAAAACTAAAATTATATATGTTATTTGAAAGACGACTTATTTCTTTTCTTTTCGATCCAAATAGTAAAAATTTAACATCATTTCTATTTTTAAAATGCTTCAAAATCTTAATAAAAATATCGGTACCTTTAATAAAATCATCGTTTTTACCTGATAAGTGAAAAGTTAAAATTTTATATTTATTTGGTAAATTTATTTTTTTTTGACTAATTAATCTATCTTTGACATGCCACGTTTTAAAATCAATTGTATTTGGTATGACTTTTATCATTTGATTTTTATTAAAAACCCATTCTGGTAATTGATTTTTAATAAAGTAAGAAGGACAAACAATTGATATTTTTTTTGATTTAAATATTTTTTTTTTTTTTAATAAAAAAAAATTTTCCCATTTTGTTTTCTTAATTGGCTGCATTATTTTTTTATTATAAACATGTTGGGTAGGCAAAACAGGCCATAAATCATGAAATGTCCAAATTAGAGGTTTTTTTATTTTTAAAATATCATTTAAAGAAAGCATCTCTCCATTAATCCAATGAATATGAATTATATCAAAATTTGATCTGTTAATATATTCCACAATTTTAGCATTACTAAAAAAATTATATGAGCGATGAATATTTTTTGAATTAATATTTTGAAGATTTTTAATTATGTATGAAAATATTCTTTTTATTAAATTTAATAAAATTTTATTTTTTGGGAGTGACATATAATTTTTAAAATTTGAATATTTTTTTACTACTAGAACATATGAATTTATTTTATTTTTAATTAAAGCTGAATGAATTCTGTAAACTGCTTTGGAAGCTCCACTTTTATTATCATCAAAATTTAAATGTAATACTTTAATTTTTTTTTTCATTAAAAGAAAATTAAATATAAAATTTTTTTCGAATTTTATAATTTTTTATAAGCATCTCCCAATTTTGGGTGGTTTTTATTGCCTTTAATAATTAACCTCAAAATATTAACATACTTTAAAAATATGAACCTTACATTTAGTTTAAATAAAAGATAAAGTAATAAAATTCTCTTATTAAACATAATATTTTTATTTGTGACATAGCATGTAAAAAAAAATTTAGAAAATTCATATAATGGTATAAAATGCTCAATTATTTTTCTTACTTCTTTTCCCATAAAATCTGGTGCAGAACTTAAGCCTCCTCTACCTAAAACTAACAATCCTTTTTTGGATCTAACATAATCACCTTTTGACAAAGCGTGACTTAATACTTTCCAATCATGACCTAAAAACTTTTTTTCCATGTCTGGCACTGACTCAAGCACATCTCTTTTAAAAATTGCAAAATTACAACCAGTGGCATTTAAACTATTTTTTAAAAAATATTCTCCCCTTTGATACAATTCACCTTGAATGCTAAATGAAAAATGTCTTTCTTCTTTTAATTCATCACCTTTAAAACAATGCGGTGGTGATGAAAATACACAGTTTTTATTTTGAAGTAGAGTTTTTAAACTTTCTTCTAAATAATCTATAGAAATTGTATCATCACCTGCTAGCCATATAAAATACTTATGTTTTGATTTTTTAAAAACAAAATTAAAATTTTCAGCAACACCGATATTTTTTTTCTGTTTAAATACTCTAATTCTACTATCTTGATTTGAGAATTTTTTACATATTTCATAAGTATTATCTTTTGAGCAATCATCACTTATGATTAATTCAAAATCTTTATGTGTTTGACTAAGAATTGATTTTAACGCTTTTTCTATATTATTTTGCTCATTGTATACAGCTAACCCAATACTAATCTCTATTCCACTTGTACTTACAAATTCTGTTTTTTCCATATCTCATTAACTGACGAAAAATACCTATGTCTAAATAAGTCTTTTTCATTGTGCCATTTTTTAAAATTAAATATTAAACCCTTTTTCTCTTTTGCGGCAGGTTTTATTAAACATTTTTTCAGTAAAAGATCCCTAAGAGGTTTTTTTTGAAAATAATTGTTAATTTTTTCATCAGCAGGAAGACTGAATGCAAATTCAATTAATCTTTTATCCAAATATGGGCATCTGTTTTCAATCCCAAAAGCGCTGGCCATCCTATCACCCATTTGTAACAAACTTGGCATTACATATTTAAAATCAATATAACCCATTGCATTAATTGGGTCATCAAACATTTCAAATATAGGCTTAAACAGCTTCTCTCCTAGTTTATAATTATTATTTTTCAAAATTATTTTTGTATATACTTCGCAATAATTTTTAAAATTAATTCTCTCAAACATAAGTCTATAGCTAGGAAATTTTTTATTTAATTGATAATTTATTGAAATTGGTAAATATCTAACATACCCACCGAACAATTCGTCAGCACCCTCTACTGAAATTACAACTTTTACTTTTTTTTTTGCTCTACTAGCCAATGTATATAAAGGATATGAAGATAGTGAACCAACAGGAAAATCTAAATGATGAACTATTTTTCCTATTTTTTTTTTAAAATCATTTAAATAATTTTTACTGTCATCAAAGTGGAACTTATAATCAAAGTTATGCAATTTATTCAATAGTGAACTGTCTACTCCACCTGAATAGTAAATTCCTAATTTTACGTCACTTCTCAATCTTATTCTTAGCGAATCTTTTAACAAGTATTCTAATTCTTCCTGTATTTCATTTTTATATATTTTTTTCCTATTAAGAGTCCAATATTCATTCGTTATTATTTTTTTTTTTCTTAAATCAAAACTTACATAATTAGCAGGTTTTACTTGCTTTAAATTTTTCCAAAGAGTACTTTCCAAACAATATTGAAATGAGTTAAAAAAACTTTTATCATTATTTAACTTTAAATTAACAATTTTTTTAATTGCTTTAGCCTCAGAAGAAAAGATAAAATCTTTACCATTAAAATAGTAATAGAGAGGTTTTTCGCCAGGTATATCTCTTGCTAAATATAATTTTCTTTTCAGCTTATCAAATATACTGAATGCATACATGCCATTTAATTTTCTAAATAATTTTGTACCCCACTGCTCCCAACACTTAAGCAAAACTTCACTATCTGATTTAGTAGAAAACTTATGACCGAGCTGTATTAACTCTGATTTTAACTCTTTGTAATTATATATTTCACCATTATAAGCTAACACATGACGTTTTCCTAAAATTGGATTTAAATTTTTTGATTTCAAGTCAATTATCTTTAACCTGCCCATTCCAATTGAAATATCCTTATCAAAAAAAACACCTTCTGAATCTGGCGCTCGATGTTTTTGAGAGTCTATCATCAGATCTATTTTTTTCACCAAATCAGATGGAGAAAATATTCCAGAAATACTACACATAATATATTGATTTAAGTAATTTTATAATATTTCTTATACCAATCTACAAACTCTGACAAACCTTTTTCTAAAGTTGTTTTTTTATTTAACCTGAATCTTGAATTAAATTTAGATGTATCTGCTGAAGTACTTTTGATATCTCCTGCTTGCATGCCTACAAAAGTCTTTTTAAATTTCTTACCAGTAATTTTTTCAATTATTTTTATAAATTTCATTAAAGGTTGTGGTTTCCCTGAGGCCAAATTATAAATATGAAATGGCCCTTCACCACGGTCAGGTGTTAGTTTAAGTGGTTTTTTTCTTATTTGTTTTTTTTTATCTTTAAAAACTTTAAATATACCATCTACAATTAAGTCAATATTAGAGAAATCTCTTTTATGTTTTCCGAAATTATGAATTTTAATTGGTTTATTTTCAAATAAATTTTTTAAAAATGAAAAATAAGCCATATCGGGTCTACCCCATGGACCATAAACAGTAAAAAATCTTAATCCAGTTGTTTTTAAATTGTATAAATGACTATAGCTATGTGCCAAAAGTTCATTACTTCTTTTAGTGGCAGCATATAAGTTTATAGGATGTGCGGCAGAGTAAATCTCTTTAAAATTAATTTCATTATTTAATCCATAAACACTGCTAGAACTTGCGTAAATTAAGTGTTTAATTTTATATCTTCTTGATAATTCTAATATGTTTACAAACCCAAGTAGGTTACTTTGAACATATGGTTGTGGATTTGTAACTGAGTATCTAACACCAGCCTGAGCGGCTAAATGAATAACAAATTTAAATTTATGTTTTAAAAACAACTTTTCTAAAAAGTTTATCTCAGTGATGTCCTTTTTAAAGAAAAAAAAATTTTTTTTATTTTTTTTTGAAAATTTTTTTAAAAACTCAATTCTATCTTTTTTTAGTTTTTGGGAATAATAATTATTTAAGTTATCAACTCCATAAATAGTGTAATTATTGATTAGAAATTTTTTAATTGTATGGAAACCTATAAAACCAGCCGCACCTGTGATTAAAACTTTTTGCATTTTTACATTATCAAAACATCATCCTTAGGAATTATAAATTTTCCTCCGTTTTTAATAAATTTTTTTTCTTTAGATAAAATAGCATCTGCAAAATTTGGAGCAGAAACAATAAAATAATCTGGTAATTTTTTTTCAGCATTTTTTCTTGAAATTATAGGTATATGATCGCCAGCTGAGTATAAACCTTGCTTAGCAGGAGAGTCATCAACAAAATAATCAATTATTTTTTTATCTATTTTTGAACACTTTAAGATTGTCATACCTTTTGCAGCCGCACCATAACAAGAAACTGTTTTTCCACTTTTTTTAAGTTTATGGGTAATATTCATTAGTTTTTTTATTAAAAGATTTACGTTTTTTCTATACTTAATTGCAACTGCATGAGAATTAATTTTATGTTGCTTTTCGTACTTAATAATTTCCTTAAATCTTTTTGTTTTAATTCTATTTGTTCCAGAACAATAAATTCTTAAAGTTCCACCTTGCGCATTTGTTATACATGCATCAAATATTTTTAGACCATATTTTTTAAGAAAATTAATCCAAACTTTTAAGCTAAAGAATGAATAATGCTCATGGTATATCAAAGAATAATTATTATTTTCTACCATTTTACCCCAGTAATTAAATTCAGCTACAAATACACCTTTTTTTGTTAAATTATTTTTCACTCCTTTGATTAAATCATTTAAGTAATTAGTGTGCGCAATACAATTATTGGCTATTATCAAATCAGCATTTCCGTATTCATTGTTAATTTTTTTTGAAATTTCATAATTATAAAAAAGTGGTACCGTGTTAATATTTTTTTTTAAAGCTCTTAAGACAACATTTGTTGCAGGATCAACACCTAAAACTGTATTATTTTTTGCGAAGTACTGTAGCATAATTCCGTCATTTGAACCAATTTCAATAACAAATTTATTTTTTACGTTAAAACTTTTTATTAATTCTTTAGCATATTTCGAAAAATATTTTTCTTGTGCTTTAACGTCAGATGAAAAATAAGTGTAGTCTTGATCAACATAAAGGTTTTTGGGGTCAACAAATTGACTCAATTGCACCAAAGAACATTTTTGACATCTTTTTAAAATTAATGGAAAAAAAAAATCTTTTTTTTTAATGTCCTCTTTCTTAATTAGTCTGTTAACTAGAGGATGTTTGCCAAGATTAATTATTGTGTGTAATTTTTTTGAACCACACATTCTACATGTTTTGTTTTTAATAAAATTCATTTTTTAAAACTTTTTTTATCCAGTCCAAAATATTTATTTTACATTTCCAGTTAAGTAATTTTTTAGCTTTTGATATATCTGCATGATGTACGTCAACTTCGAAACTTCTTTTTGGAATAAATTTTATTTTACCACCAATCGTATTTGCCACTTGCTCCATTGAAACTTTTTTTCCACTAGCTATATTAATTATTTCGCCCCTTCCAACTTTATTTGAAATCATTGCTTTTGCAAAAGCTTCCCCAACATCATCAATATGAACAAAATCGCGAACACCTGTTCGAAAAGAAGATTGGGCTGTAGTAGATGTTAAAGTTATAAATTTATTAAGTTTTTTTGCTTTAAAAAATTTTGCTAATGCAGTGTCAGGTCTTGGATTTTCTCCGAAAATTTGAAAAAGTCTTAGTGTACAAGTTTTTAATCCATATTGTTTACTCCACATTTTTAAAAGTGTCTCGCAAGCATTTTTCTGCCAACTATATGGCTCAAATGGATCGGAATGCATAACTTCTTTCCAGGGAGTAATATTTCTTCCATATTGTGATGCGGTTGACGGAAAAATTAATTTCTTAACACCTGCTTTAGTGCATTTTTCAAGTAGAATTGTTGTCATTTCAATATTTTTTTTTGTATATGAAATTGGATTTAATATAGATTTTGGAATATTTGTTTTGAAAGCCATGTGTGCAACGAAATCTATATTTTTTAAAAATTTTAAATCTAATTGTGTTACATTTTTTTTAAAATATTTAACCTTGCTTATTTGTTTTGAGGGTCTCCTAATATCCACTCCATAAACTTTCCAGTTTCTTTTTAAACATGCTTTAATGATTCCTGGGGCTATAAAACCTGATGAACCAGTAATTAAAATTTTTTTCATTTGAGCGTCTTGTTTACAATATATATTCCAAAAAACAAATAAATTTATAATTTTATAAAAATTGATAATTTACTATTATGTTAAGCCCTTATGGCTATAATAAGTTACAATAATTTTAATAATTTCATATGAGTGAAAAAAAAATTAATTTTATAATTAATAATGAAGTTGAAAAAATTAATAAAGTTTTAAAAGATATAAATTTAACAAAAAATAAAAATTTTCTTAAACTTTGTAGCATGTCAATCAAGGCAATCAAAAGTAACAAAAAAATTATATTTTATGGAAATGGAGGAAGCGCTTCAGACGCTCAACATTTAGCAGCTGAATTTGTTGTAAAATATGACAAAAAAAGAGTTGCTTTACCAGCAATTTCATTAGCTACAGATACGTCTATAATTACAGCTACTGGAAATGATTTTGCTTTTAAAAACATATTTTCTAGACAAATTGAAGCCATTGGAAATAAAGGAGACATAGCAATAGCAATAACTACTTCTGGAAACAGTGAAAATCTAATTGAGGCTGCAAAAATAGCAAATAAAAAGAAAATTAAAACATTTTGTTTCTCTGGCAAAAATGGAGGAAAACTTAAAAAGTATACAAAATATCCAATTATAATTCCTTCAAATAAAACTTCAGTCACACAAGTTATAGAAATAATGATTGGACAGATATTTTGCGAAGTTGTTGAGAATGAATTCTATAAAAAAAAAAAATTGATTTGGTCATATTAGCTGGAGGTAAAGGTAAGCGTCTAAGAACAATTACGAAAAACAAAGTGCCTAAACCACTTGTTAAAATAAATGGTAAACCTTTTTTAGATTTATTATTGCAAAATTTATCTAAATATAATTTTGATAATATATTTATCTTATGTGGATATAAAGGTTATCAAATATTAAAAAAATATAATAAAAAAAAAATTAATAACAAATTAATTTCATGCGTAATTGAAAAAAAACCCATGGGAACTGGAGGGGCATTAAAAAATATAAAGAATAAAATAAGTAAAAAATTTTTATTAGTTAATGGTGATACTTTTTTTAAAATTAATTATAATCTTATATTAAATTATAATTTAGGAAATAAATCAGGACTTATGTTGTTAACAAATAGTAAAGAAAACTCATTAACAAATAAACTTAACAACTTATCTTTGAAAAATGGTAAAGTAAAATTTTCAAAAAGATCTAAAATGATAAACTCTGGAGTTTATTTATTTAAACATAAAATAATAGAAAAAATTAATAGTTATAAAGGTAAACAAATTTCATTAGAAAATGATGTATTAAAAAATTTGATAATGAATGGAAAAATATGTGGTTTAAAAAAAAAGGGTTATTTTATTGATATTGGTACAAGGAGAAACTATACAAAAGCAAAAAAATATTTTTAGTAAAAATTATTATTTTATCTTTTTATTTTTCTTGGATAACTGTCATTCATATTATAGGTCCATTTTTCTCTATAAGTTTCTGACCAAAAATTCTTTTCTCCAATAAAGCTATTTAGCCAATCGGAAAAATTTAAATTTTCATTATCAATATTAGAATAATTTTTTTCTGCTCTCTGTTCAAATTCAGGGTTTTTTTTATTGAAAATAAAATCTATTTGACTCGCATCAAAAATTAAGAAATATTTTTTTAAACAATCATACCAATCTTGAACTGTAAAATCTGGTTCATGACCAATAGATTTGAGATAGCGGGCACACAAAAAAGTTTCTACTGTTACAATTGTATGATTTATTAATGGTATATTTACATCTTTTACACCAAGTTTTTTCAAAGACACTTCGTATTCCTCATTAGAAAAATAATTCATTAAATTCTCAGTTTTGCCAAATAACATAATATCTCCTAGACAGTAAGGTCTGTATTTTAAGGAACCAATATTGCAACTAAAAATTCTGTTATTATCTTTTCTGTCTTCATTTGGAAAAATTTTAAAAAAATTATGCAACATATTTATAGCATTAGGATTATAGAATCTACAATCTGGCCTTTGTTTAATTGAAAACTCACATCCAATTTCATGTAATTTTTTTAAACCACTTATTGTTGAATATATTTGAAAGTTTATATTATCAATTCCAGATTTTAAATTTTTTGGATATTTATTGATAACTATTGCGTCGCACAGTTTCTGTAAATTCTCGGAAACATTATTTTTTTCATTTTCCCATGTGGAAAGAACAATTTTGACTTTTGGGTATAATTTTTTGTAAATTAGAACAGTATTTTCTAAAAAAATTCTGTTATCACCTATTGGACCTTGAATACATATGCCTGTAGAAAAATAATTACTATGACTTGGTGCATACATTAGATCTTTTGCATACTTGGGTCTTATAGAAAATGAAAAGAAAGTATTTTGTGACAACCAAAAGACAAATCCTCGACTTTTGGCAAAAATAGGCTGACCTATAAATGAATTATAACTGTTAAATGTTCTTATAGGTATTGAAAGTAAAATATTTTTGATAATTGATAATTTAGATTTTAAAGGACGTAAAAGAGCTATAATAAAATCTATTTTTTTTTTACTATTCATTAATAATGTTCTAAATACAATGATATAAGTTTAAATTAAAATGACAATTAATAAATTTCCACAGTTTTATAAAGATTGGCTAAAAATAATAAAAAAAAATAAAAACAAACTTTTATCAAAAAAAATTCTTGGTGTAGTATCAAGAAAAGGAAAAGTTAGATCTATCTTTATAGATGTAAAAGTAAAAACAAAAAAAAATGAATTATTCAATAGATCAATATTAATTGATAAGCCTGGAGTAATAATAATTCCAATTTTATACTACAAAAATACAATTTATACTATTTTGGTAAAACAATTTAGGATATGTGAAGGATCAGAAACTTATGAATTTCCTTCTGGTCAAGCTGAAAATAGAAACTTATATTCTGAAGCAATAAAAGAATTACAAGAAGAAACTAGTATCTCAATAAAAAAAAAAGAAATTAAAAAACTTGAGAGTATTCAAATGATTACATCCTCAAATTCAGCTATAGCAAATTATTTCTACTTTAAAAAAAAAATTGATTTAAAATTCTTAAAAAAATTTAATAACAAAAAAACTGGAAATAGAAGTGATGATGAGTTGATTTCACTCAAGATTTTCAAGCTAAAAGAATTGTACAATATTAATACGGCGAATATATTATCTGGCTTATCTATGCTGAGAAAAAAAGGTATTATACAATTTTAAACTTTTCATTGAAGTCAAGTCTTTCAACTAGTACTCTTCGTTCAGACCATCCTGGCCAAAAACCTTTACCATTTTTGATAAGTTTAAGATAATTTACATGCCTATATTCACTTGTTTTTGATCTATTTTTTGGTGCTTTATGTATTAAATGACCATGAAAAATTATTATATCTCCCCTATTCATATCTATCTGATACTCTTCATATCCTGGAGGGATTTCACAATTATTACCAATTGGATTTGCCTTAAGAACTTCACCACTTTTACCATATTGAAAATTAGGCACAGGATCACATTTGGCATCTCCTAGCCAGTGAGTTCCTGGATAAACAATTAGGCTTCCATTATCAGAATTAGCTTTATCTAGATAAACTCCACAGGCTACAAACGCTCCCCATTCAGCCTTTTGAAAATAATTATCTTGGTGTGGGCTAGATCCCTCTTCTTGACCATCATCCGTTGACTTAGCAAAAAAGAAAATATCACCGATTGGTATCATTCTCCACTCAAGAAGACTATCTGCATAATCCATAATTCTCTGATCCCTTAACATTTCTAGAAATTTATCTGACTTTCTATAAATATTCGGCTCTTGGAGTGTACCTTTACTAACTCTGTGGGCCTCTGAGATATACTCATCACATTCATTTTCTGACAAAACATTTCTAATTATTAAATAACCATTTTTCTTATAAAAAGCCCTTTCTTTATCAGAAACTGTACATTTTTTTTGTTGTTTATGATTTTCAGTAAGTGATTGTGACATAGTTTATTTAATGATATTTAAATAATAAAATTTTATAAGTCAACATCTCAAATGTGCATTGATTTGAATCAAAAATTATTTTTTAATCATCACATATTTTAAGTATAAATGATTATTTCAGCAATAAGAATATTAACCAAAAAAAATAAATTTATTTTATTTGGATTACCTTTATGCATATTTTTAATTTCGATATTAGAAATATTAGGTATTGGTCTAATTTTCCCAATAGTAGCCTTTATAGTTGAGCCTGAAAGTATTAGTTTAATTAAAAAATATGATAACTTTAATCTTTTATCAAACAAGACTGATGTTGAAATTATTACTTTAGTTCTTGGAATTACTTTATTAGTTTTTTTTTGTAAAGGTATTCTTAATATTTTAGTTCTTAAACTGCAGTACAATTATATATTTAATAAACTTCTTGAACTTTCTTCAAATTTATTAAGAAATTATATAACAAAAAAATATGACTTTTTTCTTAAAAGAAAAATTTCTCATTTAATTTCAAACATTCTTGTTCAAGTTCCAGAGGTGATTTATAATTTTTTCCAGCCTTTGATGCTTTTAATCTCAGAAATAACTTTAATAATACTTATCTTAATTTTTTTAACATTTTTAAATTTTAAAATTATTCTAATTTGTGCAATTTTTGTTTTGTTTGCATTTGTTTTTTATTTTTTTACCTCAAAAAAAATTGAAAGATTTGGATTAATAAGAATTGAAAATGAAAAACAAAAAACACAATGGGTACAGCAACCATTACATGGAATAAAAGAAACTATAGTACATAACAAAAAAGATTTTTTTTATAAAAAATATTTAAACCACGAGACAAAGAGCATAAATATTTTAAAAAAATATTTTTTATTTTTAGATTTACCCAAAATTACATTAGAATTTTTTGCTATATTAACTTTTATAACAATAATTTTTGTTTTTAGAAATTCAGAACTAAAATCTTTAATTCCAACAATTGCAACATTCGGCTTTGCAAGTTACCGAATATTACCTTCAATTAACAGAATAATTAATTCACTTCAAAGGATAAACTTTTCTACTAAAGCACTTAATGAAGTTATTAAAGATTTTTCTATGAGTTCGTTAAAAAATGAAAATAAAAATAAGATTAAATTTAAAAAAAACATACTTCTTAAAAATATAAATTTTAAATATAAGAATAATTTTGTACTTAAAAATTTAAATTTACGAATAAAAAAAAATACTTTTATAGGAATATGTGGAAAAAGTGGATCAGGTAAAACAACCTTGGCTAATGTACTTTTGGGCTTACTTTCTCCTTCCAAGGGAAATATATTTGTAGATGCAAATAAAATTGACAAAAATAATCTTAGAAATTTTCAAAATATTCTTAGCTATGTACCTCAAAATGTTTTTTTATTTAATGGTTCAATACAAGAAAATATAAGTATGGAGAATAAAAACGAAAACGTTGATAAGAAAAAATTAAACAACGTAATTAAATTATCAAAATTAAATGAGTTTATTAAAAATTTACGTGGCAAATATAAGTCTAAAATAGGTGAGGATGGTATAAATATCTCTGGAGGACAAAAACAAAGGATAGGAATAGCTCGAGCTTTGTACAGATCTCCAGATATAATAATTTTAGATGAATCAACTAACTCTTTAGATAAAAAAACAGAAAATGAGATTATTAAGTATTTAAAAAAATTGAGTAATACTAAAACTGTTATTTTGATTAGTCATAACACTGAAGCTATTAAGCATTGTGATGAAATTTATGAACTAAAAAACTTAAAACTATCAAAAAAATCTAATAATTATTAACAATCTTTTTGTTAATGTTTTTTTTAAAATAAACTATTAATTCTTTTATTCCCTTATCAATAGAATTTATTGCTTTGAAACCCTTTTTTTCAATTTTAGAATTTGAGACAATATAATCTCTTTTATCTGGATCTTTAAAGTTTTCTAAAATTGAAATTTCTGTAGATGGAAGAAATTTCTTAATTTTTCTAGCTAATTGAATTTTTGAAATATTTGCTGAAGAAAGTCCAAGATTATAAATATTATTCTTCAGATTATCAAAATTTTTAATAGAAAACTCAAAAGCTCTTACTATGTCTTTAATATGAATAAAATTTCTAAAAAAATGTGGTTCAAATATTTTTAATTGTTTTTCTTTTAAAGCCGTATCTACAAAGTTATTAACTAATAAATCACTTCTCATTCTATAAGAAACTCCAAATACAGTTGCCAGTCTAAAAGATATTGAATTATTATGTTTCATAATACATTTTTCTGCTTTTACTTTTGTTCTCCCATAAAGTGAGATGGGTCTTAGTGGGCTTTTTTCTGTGCAAAATTTATTTTTTTCACCTATCCCGTATCCTGAATTAGTATTCGGATAAATAATCTTTTGATCTTTATTCATAATCTTGATCATATCACAAATAACTTTATAATTTAAATTCTGAGCTAATTTTCTTTTTTTGTCACATAAGGGGGCACCAACTAATGCTGCTAAAGGAATTATTAGATCTTGATTAGGAAGATATTTTTTTTGAACTTTTCTATTGAGTATATTGGCTTTAATAAATTTAAAATTTTTATAAGTTTTTAAATGATTAACAAAATTTTTTTTAAAATAAAGATTATCAATTACAGTAACAGTAAAACCTTTTTTGACAAGACTTGTGGTTATCATTGAGCCCAAAAAACCTGAACCACCTGTGATCAATATTTTTTTAATTTTTTTTTTATTCATTTTTTAAACTATTTAAAATTTTACAAAGTTTCACAATTTTAGACTTAGATAGATCTGGATAATTTCCAATATAATAACCGAAGTGATGAACGTGTTCTGTATTTGAAAATTCTTTAAAAGATTTACTTTTTTTCATAAATCTTTTTAAATACGGTTGTCTCAGTTGATTTCCTCCACCCGCATTACCTCTTCTAAATTCAATTTTATTAGTTTCCATTAATTTTTCAAGACGATTTCTAATTTCGAAGTTTTTCTTTTTTAAAATTAAAGGAAATGCATAATTAACCGAACCCTTTAAATTAAACTTAGTAAAAAATTTTTCATTATTTAATAGTGATAGAAATATTTTTAAATTTTTAGTTCTTTTTAAGTTATTTTTATCGAGTCTCTTAAGCTGATTTAATCCAATAACTGCACCGATTTCGTTATTTCTAAAATTAAAACCTGGATACATAAATATAAAATTTTTATTCAAATCAGGAAATTCTTTTGACTTTTTAATTATAAGTTTTTTATTTTTAATTTCTCTTAGCATTCCATGACCACGCATCATTAAGGCAATTTCATAAATTTTTGGATCATTTGTGCAAAGCATTCCACCCTCTATAGTACTTAAATGATGGGCATAATAAAAAGAAAAATTAGATATTAACCCAAAAGATCCTAGTTTTTTATTATTAAATTTTGCACCATGAGACTCACAAACATCCTCTAATAATGGAATTTTTTTTTGCCTTAATAAATTAAGAATTTTGTTTGATAAACCATTAAACCCTTGTGCGTGTGTTATAAATACTGCAGCTGTCTTTCGATTAATTTTTTTTAATAAATCAGTTTCTGAAATAGATAAATTTTCAATATTGATATCACAAAATACTGGCTTAAAACCATTAAATAATATTGAATTTATGTCAGACACCCATGTTAAAGGTGGAACAATTATTTCATTTTTTTCTTTTTTTTTTAATATTTCTTTCAATAATGCAATTGTTAGAAAATTTGCAGATGACCCAGAATTTACAAATACACTATACTTAACACCAAGCCATTTGGACCAGCTTTTTTCAAATTTTTCAACTTTTTTAGATTGAGTTAGAACTGGATTCTTTTTTAAAAAAGATATCACCTGATTAATATCATTCTTAGTAATATTGTTGTGCATTAGTGGATAATTTTGTGTCATTTATTTATTTATTGTATAAAATTTGACTTCCTAATTTTTCAAAGTTGTAGTCTACTACAGAAAACTTTTTTAAACTCTTTATTAACTTCCTCTTTTCTTTCATATTTTTTGATAAAAATATACAGAAACCACCTCCTCCTGCACCTAAAAGTTTTCCTGAGCTAGCTCCATTTTTTAGAGCATATTCAAATATTTGATCTATTTTTTTATTTGAAACCATTTTTGATAATTTTTTCTTAATTATCCATGTTTCATTTAGTAATTTTGAAATTTCAGACAGTGTTTCTTGATTATTTTTTTTTCCTAGAAAAACTTTCTTAGCTTCTTTAGTGATTTCAGCAATTTCATTTAAATAAAATTTATTTGTATTAAATTTTTTTAGTTTACTTTTTTCTATCTCATCTGCACTTCTGGGAAAACCCGTAAAAACTAAAGTCGACATATTTTTAAGGTAATTAAGTTTTTCCTCTTTAACATTAAGTGGAGTGACTTTAACTTTATGGTTTTTATAAAATTGGATACTATTTAGACCTCCAAAAGTACAAGCATAATGATCTTGAGATCCAACATTTTCTTTTAATAATTCTTGCTCAACCATTCTAGCTTTGTCAGCTAAAAAAAATTTTGTTTTTTTTTCAGCATTTAGTTCTTTAATTGCGTGAATTAATGAAACTGAAAAAGCAGAACTTGATCCTAGACCTGATTGTGCTGGTAAATCAGATGAATAATTTATTTCTAGACCTTGTTTTTTAGTATGAAAATTTTTCAAAACCTCTCTGATTGATGGATGTTTAATCTCTCTAATGTTTTTAACAAATTCATTATTAAAATACCTTAGCCTGTAATTAAATTGGAAAACTGGAGGTAAATTTCTAACTAAGACATAAACATACTTATCTATTGTGCTGCTAATCACTTCTCCATTCTCTTTCGAATACCATCTAGGAAAATCGGTTCCTCCACCAAAAAAAGATATTCTTAATGGCGTCCTACAAATAATCATATTTATTGAATTTAATATTTAAAATTGAAAAGATGTGTATATAAATATATCTTAAATATCAATAACAATAATAAACACGATCATTTGAAAAAAAGAATTTTAATACTTGGAGCTTCAGGTTTTATCGGCAGAAATCTTTATGAATATTTTAAAGAAAAAAAATTTGAGGTATATGGTACATATTTCAAAAGTTCTTTAAAAGATATTAATAAGAAAAAATTATTTAGATGTGATTTAAGAAATTACTCCAACTTAGAGTCAGTTGCTAAAAAAATAAAGAAAATTGATATTCTAATTAACACAGCTGCTGTAACAAGTGGTGCTAAAGATATAATAAATAAACCTCACATCCATGTAAATGATAACGCAATAATAAACTCTAATATTACAAAATTGTCATTTGCAAATAAAATATCACATGTTGTGATGATGAGTTGTAGCGTGATGTATCCCTCAAGCTTTAAGAGTCTTAAAGAAACAGATCACCAAGATTTTTTAAATATTTATCCTAAGTACTTTGGGGGAGCTTGGATGAAAATTTTTATGGAAAAAAATTGTGAATTTTATTCTAACTTTAATACTAGTAAATTTACGATAGTTAGACATTCAAATACTTATGGTCCACATGATAAGTATGATCTAGAGAAATCTCATGTATTTGGAGCAACTATAACTAAAGTTATGAATGCAAAAAATTCTATTAAAGTTTGGGGAGATGGATCAGAAATTCGTGATTTTTTATTTGTAAAAGATTTATGTAATTTTATTGAACTGGCAATAAAAAAACAAAAAAATAAGTATGAAATTTTTAATGTAGGTCGTGGCAAAGGTATAAGTATTAGCGATTTAGTTAAAAAAATAATTAAATATTCTAACAAAAAAATAGAAATTATTTATCAAACTAACCAACCAACTCTTAAAACTAATATTGTATTAAATTGCTCCAAAGCTGAGAAAAAATTAGGATGGACTCCAGAGACAACTTTAGATCAAGGTATTGTAAAATCTATTAACTGGTATATAAAAAAAGTTAAATCTAAAGAGGCATGAAAAAAGCAATTATAATTTCTGGTAACCTTGCACAAGATCATGAATTTATTTATCCTTACTATAGACTTTTGGAGGAAGAGTTTCTTATAGATGTCTGCATGAATGAAGGCACGAAAGTAAAAGGGTTTCTTGGAACTGATTTACCACCTAATAAAGATCAAAAAGTTTTTAAAATCGAAGAGGTAAATCCTGACCATTATAGTATTTTGATTTTGCCAGGAGGTGTAAAGTCCATGGAAAAAGTAAGGCAAAATAAAAATATTATTAAATTTATAAATAATTTTTATAATCAAAAAAAAATTATTGGATGTATTTGTAGTGGGGCACAATTATTAATTTCAGCTAAAATAATTAAAGATAAAAAAATTGCAGCTTACTACAGTATGCAAGATGATATAACAAATGCAGGAGCAATTTACACGGACTTACCGGCTGTAATTGATAGTGGAATTGTAACTACCGCTCATTATAAAGATCTCGGACCTTGGATGAAAGCAGTAATTAATGAGTACTATAAAAAATTCAAATAAGAAAAATAAAGATATTCCTCAAAATAAAAAAGTGGCTAAACCATGGGGGAGTGAATACTCTATATATAGAAATAAAATTAGTAGTGCTAAACTTCTAAAACTAAATACAAATCAAAAAACGTCTTTGCATTGCCATCCTACTAAAAAAACTGGTTTTATATTATTAGATGGTAAAGTAGATGTCGAAGTTGGATTTTATGAGAAAAAAAAAATGAAATCAATTTCAAAACTAATGATCAGACCAGGACTATTTCACTCTACAAAAAATGTTTATAAAAAAACAGCAACAATAATAGAAATAGAAACTCCTGTTGACAAAGATGATCTTGTTAGATTTAAAGATGATTATGGCAGAGAAAATTTACCTTATGAAAAAAAAAATAAAATGACAGAGCTTAATAATCAAGAAATAGTGTTTAAAGATCCAAAAATTAATTCAAAAAATCAGTATAAAATCATGGGTAAGAAGATAGTTTTAGAAAAGACTGATAACATAAAAAAAATAAAAAACAAAAATAGAGGGACTATTTTTGCTGTGTTAGACGGAGGTCTTTGTGGGGATAACAAGCAGCTGGTTCTCTCTCCTGGAGACATTGTAAATGGTGATACAATAAAGAAATTAAGCAGTGTCTTCAAAATTAAAAAATATATAACATTTTTATCAATAAAATATGAACGATAAGAAATATTTATGGGAAGTTTTTAAAAAAATTTCTTTATGTAGAAACTTTGAATTAAATGCTTTTAATTATTTAAAGGAAAAAAAAATTAAGTTTCCAACTTACTTGTCAGCTGGTCAAGAAAGTATAAGCAGTTCTATTGCAGTAATTTGTAAAAATAAAAAAATTAAACCTTTAATATTCGGTCAACATAGGTGTCATTCTACATATTTATCCTTTGGTGGATCAATAGATAAACTAATATTAGAACTGCTTGGAAGTAACAAAGGTTGTAGTTATGGCATGGGTGGATCTGCATCTGCTCATAGTGAAAAAATCAATATGTTTGGACATGATGGCCATATGGGAACTCAAGTACCAATAGGAACTGGTGCATGTTTTGAGTCAAAAAAACCCACTCTAGTTTTTATGGGAGATGCATCAGCTGAAGAAGATTATGTGCTTGGAGCACTGGGGTGGGCATCAACAAAGAAATTGCCTATACTTTTCGTTGTTGAAGATAACAATTTATCAATTCTTACAGAAAAAAAAGTAAGAAGAAATTGGCATATGCATAAAGTTGCTCAATCTTTTAATATGAAAGGGTTTAATATCTCAGATAATCCATTGGAAATTAAAAAGTACGAAAAATATTTTTTTAAAGGTCCAATGTTACTGAATATAAATACAAAACGACTATTTTGGCATGCTGGAGCAGGCATTGACTCAAACAAAACTTTTGATCGTTTTAAATCTATTAAAAAACTATTAGGTCTTAAGGCTGAAAAAGAAAATAATAAAAATTTAAATAAAATTACGAAATTATGGGAAAAAATTTACGAGAAACTATAAAAGAAATTGTAAGAAAACATCTTAAATCAAAAAAAGGGAAAGTTTTTGGTCAATGTCTTACTGCTGTTGGATGGGTTGGTGGAACTCTGCCAGAATTATATGAAAAAGATGGAATGGTCGAAGTATCTATGGCAGATGTTGCTGATGGAGGTTTTGTTGTAGGGGCAGCTCTTATGAAAAGTAGACCAATCTATGTAATAAGATACCAAGGTTTCAACTGGTATAACTGTCCAATGATTATTAATTACGCTTGCAAGTCTAAAGAGATTTGGAGAGTTAGTTGTCCAATATTGATAAGAAGTATAGCCATGGAAGGTGGTGTAGGACCTGTGGCTGGTTCATCACATCATTCTTTATATTATAGAATGCCAGGCATAAAAATTGTAAGCCCAATGACTCCTAAAGAATTCAAAAGTATTTATAAATCTTTCATGAAAGACGATAGTGTATATTACGTTTCTGAACATAGAGGCAGTTATGACAACAAATATGAAATCAAAAATATTTATCGTGAAAAACCAGATTTAGTTATATTTGCAATATCAATTACTAGATTTAATTCTAAGAAAGCTATTTTAGCATTGTTAAAAGAAAATATTAATATTTCTTTAATCAATATTCTGTGGATTAAGCCATTTAAAGCTTCTCAACAAGCATATAAAAATCTAAAAAATTCAAAATATGGAGGTTTAGTAATTGATGATGATTATACTAGTGGAGTTTCAAAATCAATTGCAAATGATTTAAACTTAAAGACTGGTAAAAAAGTATTTACGCTAGGATTAAAAGATAGAACAGCAGGAACAGGTAAAAACTTAGACAACGTCCCCCCCACAGAAAAAGAGATAATCAAATATATTAAAAAAATAATTAAAAAAAATGTTTAAAAATAAAAATGTTTTAGTGGCAGGTGGAACAGGATTAGTAGGAATACAGCTTATTAAAATTCTAAATAAGCTTGGTGCAAATGTATATGTTGCCTCATTGGATAAAAACCTTTTCAAAAAAAATGAGATTAAGAAATTTTTTAAATTAGACCTAAAAAATATAGATAATTGCCTTAAAATTACAAAAAAAATTGATATTGTTTTTAATTTGCTTGGTGTTACAGGATCTCCTCAAACAAATATTCAGCGTCCAGCTACATTCATGATGAGTAATCTATATTGTGCCATAAATTTACTATATGCTGCTCAAAAAAACAAAGTTAAGAGATATTTGTATACAAGTACATATGGAGTATATAGCCACTCCTCTATAATGAAAGAAGACACAGTTTGGAAAACCTTTCCGTCAGAAAACGATAAGTACGCAGGATGGGCTAAAAGAATTGGAGAACTACAAGTCGAGGCATATAAAAAAGAGTTTAATTTTAAAAGTCTTCATATAGTAAGGCCTGCTAATATTTATGGGCCTAATATGAATTTTAATCCAAAAAGCTCAATGGTAATAGGATCTCTAATAAAAAAAATATTTAGTAATAAAAAAAAAATTGAAGTCTGGGGAGATGGTAAAAATATAAGAGATTTTATATACAGTAAAGATGTTGCTCAATTTATGATTGATGTCATAAAAAAAAATATTCAAAGACCAATTAATATAGGGTCAGGAAAAGGTGTTAAAATTAGAGATATAATTAATATTCTTTTGAAATCAAAACATTTAAAGAAAAAACCTAAAATTTTTTACAATATCAAAATGCCATCGGGAGATAAAAAAAGAGTTTTGGATGTTAGCTCAGCAAGAACTGCTGGATTGATTGACAAACTTACACCTTTAGAAATTGGCTTGGAGCACACTGTTAAATGGTATCTTAAAAATAAACAAAAATTAAAAAATCGACATAGTTTTTTTTAAAACCTGCAAACTAGAAATATTATTTAAATTATAATACTTTAATACCTTTTTATTTTCTCCTACTATACATTTGAAATTAATTTTACCAAACTTTGTATTTTTATTAAAAAAATCTGATATTTTTTTAAGCGTGGTAAAATCTTTTCTAAGAAAATTAAATGTACCATTAATATTTTTATTAATACATAAATTTATAAAATTTAAAATTTCGCTATATGAAACAAAAGTATATTTACTTTTTTCACTCAATCCAACGATAGGTTTTTTAAAAAAAAGAATTTTATAAATAGTATTTTTTCTCATTGGTTTACAAATTATAGATGCTAATCTTATTATTGTAGAATTTTTTTTTGTTTTAAAAACTCTCTCAGATTTAATTTTGCTTAATGCATAAAAATTTTTTTTTTTACTCAAGACAATAGATGACGAGATAAATATATATCTTTTTGCACTTAATTTTGTCAAAAATTTAGACCAATATGTATTTTCTTTTAATTTTTTTTTATTATCACCTACATAAAAACCACAATGAATTATTGCATCCCATTTTTTTTGGTAAATATTAATTTTTTTTTTATCTCTTATTAGTTTTTTTGATTTTATATTTTGATATAAATATTTCCCTAAACCACTAGATGTCCCTGAAATTAAGATTTTCATTTTTGTCAGTTAATGTTGTTGAATATAATTAATTTTAAATATAATAAAAAATGAATAATATGAAAAATAGAAAATTTAAAAAATGTTTTATTACAGGAATAGGCGGTTCCGGAGCAAGCTTTTTAGCTGAATTTTTACTTAATGCTGAACCAAAAATGAAAATCTTGGGTTTGGCAAGAAAAAAAAATAAAACTACAGCTAATCTAAATAAAAAAATTAAAATTATTGAATGTGATATGAATAATTTTAATAAGCTAAAAAAAATAATTAAAAAATATAAACCAGATTTAATTTATAATTTTGCATCAAATGCAAATGTGAGGGAATCTTTCATTAATCCTAGAGATATAATTTTAAATAACAACAACTCTTGTTTAAATTTGTTTGAGTCAATCAGAAGTATAAATAAATATAAAACTTTAATAATTTCTGTAAGTACATCCGAAGTATACGGATTAGTTAAAAAGAGTGAAACACCTATTGTTGAAAATTGTAATTATAGTCCCGCAAACCCTTATGCTGTAAGCAAAACATTTCAGGATTTATTAGCACAAAATTATATTAAAAATTTTAATTTTAAAATTATTATTACAAGAATGTTCTCGTATCTAAATTCAAGACGTTTATCTTTATTTGCATCCAGCTGGGCTAAACAAATTGTTGACATTGAAAATAATAAACAAAAGTTTGTTAAGCACGGAAATTTAAACTCCATAAGAACGATTATTTCAACCTATGATATGTGTAATGCCTATTATCTTGCAGCTAAAAGAGGTGTGGTTGGTGAAATTTATAATATTGGAAGCACCTCACCTATTAAAATATCACAAATATTAAAAAGACTTATTAAATTATCAAAAAAAAATACAATCAAGACTAAATTGGACAAGAAGCTTTTAAGAAAAACTGATGTTACTCTTCAAATTCCAAGCATCAAAAAATTTAAAAGACATACAAAATGGGACTATGAAAAAGAAAACAATTTAATGCTTACTAATTTATTAAATTACTTTAGAAATAATGAAAAATGATTGCGATCATTTCAAATAAGATCGACCAATATCAGAACTATAATTTTAAAATTAATTTTCCTAAAAATTATAATAAGGAGCTTAAAAAATGTTTTAATTATAATATAAAAAATCATCCAAATTTTTTAATGAATCAATTTCAATTACAATCGATTAAAAATAATTTTAAAATTGATCATTATGAAAATATAAAAAATAAAGATAAAATAAAATTTTTTATATTTCTTGACGTAATTAATCATGAAGAAATACTTTCAAAAAAACCAAAAATTTTAATAATTTTAGAATACAAATCTATTAAACCTATTCTCTATAAAAAAAAAAATCACAAATATTTTGATAAAGTTTTTACTTTTGAAAAAGGATTATTAGATAAAAAAAAATATTTTTTTTACAATGGTTTAAATGTAATTCCAAAAAAAACTTTTATTCTAAATAACAAAAAAAAATTCTCCAAATGTATTTTTTTTGCTAATAGACCTAACAATAATTCTGAATCATACTTTAAAGAAAGAATAAGGATAATAGATTACTATAAAAATAAACCACAAGATCTTCATCTATATGGCAGCAATTGGGATAAATTTGCTATACCCATGAATATTTCTATTTTTAAAAAAATAATATTTTACATAATTAAAATCTTTTTTAATTTTTTTAAAATTAAAAAAAAAAAATACCTGAAAATATGGAAAGGCTTTTCTAAAAATTTAATTGTTACAACAAGTAAATATAAGTATTGCTTTGTTGTTGAGAACAGCTCAACATTGTCAGGAAGAATTTTTTTATCTTTTTATGCTGGTACAATACCTATATATTTTGGAGATACTAAAAAAATTATAAAAATACCTAAATCTTGTTACATAAATTTTAAAAAATTTTATAATTTTCAAAAATTAGAAAATTATTTAAATAACATAAGTGTTAAAAAATATACTAAGATACAAAATAATATCAGGAAATTTATAAATTCTAATGCATATCAACAATATACTGTTGAAAATGATGCTTTCTTTATTTTCAAAGAAATAAGAAAATTAATTTAGAAAATTTAGTTTAGTAATATCTTCAAAATTTATTTTAAAAAACTTTTTTACTATATGTATTGATGCCTCTGCAACAGCTCTATCGGAGCCATCACATGAAGTAATATAATTTGCGTTTTTTTTAACATGTTGAAGTGCATTTTTTACTGTTATTGCATACCCAACTTTTTTCATAATAATATGGTCAAATATTCCATCACCCATAAAAATTGTTTGTTTTAAATCAAAATTTTTTTCAATCCAAGTCAATCTATCTTTTGTATTTAATAATTTTACATTGAATTTCATATCTGAAATTCTCTTTTTGGAAATAGAAAAACCTCTTTTATCTGATGTAATAAAACTTATATGTAAATATTTTCTCAAAAATTTTAAAGCGTCTGAGTCATCAGCACCAAAGGTTTTAAGTATTTTACCTTTATTAGAATAAATCATTTTACCATCAGTAAGAACTCCATCAATATCAAGTATAAAATTTTTATATTTCATCTGATTATTCTAATTTTATTATTTAGTTGTTTCAACTGTCTCTCGACTTCTGTTTGGTATTCACCAACTTTTACAATCACGTTGGCTTGACTAATTGTTTTTAATAAATTTGGTTTTTTAACAATTAAATTTGTTCCATAAAGTCTCTTATTATATTTTTGATCCGAATTATCCAATACATTCTTTAATAATTTTTCTTTTAAACCGAAATTTATTAAAAATTGTGTAAAAACATGTGCTCCAAAAATAAAACTTGGCGAATTAGAATTAGTAATTATTTTATTAATTTTTTTTACTTCTTTCTTATAATAATTAACCATTTTAGAAAAATTAATTTTATGTTTTTTTAAATTTGGTTTCTTTTTTTTAATTATCTTAGATGATTTTTCAGCATAATAAAAAATACTATGATTTAAAAAATATTTCTTTTTTTTAACAACAAAATTAAATTCTTTTAAAAAAAAAGATGTAAGTTCCTCTGATAATAAAAATGTATGTTCAAAATTCAAACTATTTGAATATTTTCTTTTTACATATTCAGCAAGATTTGGAACAGAAAAAATCATTTTATTGATATAAGACTCATTAATAACTTTTTTTAAAACGTTTATAGGATCATAGAAATGTTCAAGCGTATGCGAGTGAACAAAAGTGTCTTGATATTTGTAATTTTTAGAGTTCACATTTTCTATAAAATTAGAGATTAATTTAATTTTTTTATTTTTTATTTTATTTTTACTAATTCCTGGTTCTATATTGATCCAATTTTTTATTTTTTTACTTTTAACAAGTTCTTTTGCAATTTGACAACTTCCCGAACCAACCTCTAATATTTTAGATCCAGAATATTTTTTTATAAATTTACAAAATTCTATATTATGTCTATCCCAAACTTTTCCGATAGCTTCAGAATGATATTTTTTATACAATTCTTTTGGGTCTATTAATTTTTTTAATTGAACTAATCCATAATTTGAAACACCCCACTCCATATTTACAAATTTATCTTTTTTTATTGAGGTGTCCGTGCATCCTATGAAAAGTGGAAAATTTTTAAATTTATAAAAATTTTTAATTTTGCTCTTGTGATCTATTAGACATTTTTCTCTTTTTAGAGTTTTAGTTTTATTCATGGTTTAAGAATTACAGGTTTTCACTTAACATTTTTTTTCCCAATAAAAAAAGGAAATTATTGTAAGGGTAATGGTGTAATGGTGATATATTAAGAAATATTAAACCTGTCAAAATCATCACTTTTTTTAAATCATATCCATTTTTTTTAATCCAATTTTTAAATAATTTTTCTATGATTTTTAATTTTTTATTTCTTTTTATAAATATTCTAACCTTATTTTGTTTAGTTAAAACTTTAAAATTATTTTCATGAACTTCTTTATGAGAAACATAAATACCATGCATTATTTTCGCAAGATCATAGTAAATATCCCCATAAATTTTCTCATTATTAAAATTTTGTCTCCAGTCTAAAAATTTAAATCCTTTTTTGGTTTTTAATATATTCTCAAAATGAAGGTCACCATGAAATCTGGAACAAGTTCCATTACAAATTTTATTCCATGAAATTTTTTTTAATAATACTTTTACTTTTTCTACTTTTTGAAAATTTATTTTTTTAAAATTATCAAAATTTTTATTTTTTTTTAAATATTTAGACAGTCTTTTCTCTGTCTTTGTTTTGTAAAAAGAAAAACACTCTTTTTGAAATTTTTTACTTTGAATAGGAGAAAGTTTTTTAATTGACCAAAAATCTTTACAAAAAATTAGCAATTTTTTAAAATTTATCTCATTAATACAGTCAGAAAAAACTTTGCCACTTACCATTTTATACGAATAAAAATTATTTGTGCTACTATCAATAATTGGAACGAAAGGTAGAAGTCTTTTTCCTCTTTTAACTCTATCTTTTATAAAATTAATGTCTGTATTAAACTTAATTACTTTTTTATTTACAAAGTAAATTGTTTCATTACTTTTATGAAGTATTCTTAAATTTTTATTTTTTTTCTCGTACTCTTTAATATTACCAAAATCATCCCATTCAATTCTATTAATTTTAAATTTACTGCCATCTTTGATCATTTTGTTGATTGGGAAGCTCTCACCAATTGTTACAAAGCTTTTATCTTTTATGTCTGCATATTTCCAAAATTTTTTAAAATCTTTAATGAAAGAAATTCCTGTATACAATTTTACTTTTTCTTTAGTCTTTTTTTTTTCTTTAATTGAGATTTTTTTTTTATTTAATTCTATATATCTATAATTCCCATTATTTAATTTTGTTTTAAAAAAAATATTGTTTATATTTTTATTAATATTTATCTTTTCAAATAGACCATCACATGGACAAAATAAAAATGGTTTTTGTAAAAACTTTTTTGATTTATATAAAGTGTAACCTAAGCCAGATCCCTTTCTATTGTAATTATCAATTTTAACATATTTTATTTTTTTTTGTGGGTAACAAATACTTAGATACTGTTTTACTAAATTACCTTTATGACCTAATGCAATTACAAATTCTGTAGAAGAACTAAATTTATCAATTAAATGACTTATAAGCGGTTTGTTTTGAAAAGGTAGTAAAGATTTATTATAATTCTTTGTAAAATCTTCTAATCTTGAGCCTATTCCTGCAGTTGGAATAAATACTGTTAAACTCATTTGTTTATTTTCTATTATAATCGTCTTGAAGTCTCACAACATCTTTTAATTGTGACGTGCTAGCTTCTAAATATACAGAATCTGTAACTGCCTCCATTCTATGAATAATTTTTGGCAAGATTGTCAGAAAGTCTCCTTTTCTAAAAATTTTTTTCCTCAAATTTTTTGAAGATCTGCCAACAGTTATTTTTAAATTACCAGATAGAACATATATCGTTTCTTTCTTCTTTTGATGAAATTGCAAACTGCATCTTTTGCCTTTTTTCATGAAAAGTTTTTTTACTGAATAATACTTATTATTTTCTATTAATAATTCATAACCCCACGGTTTATTAATTTTTTTCATATTTTGTATTTATTATATTCGGGATAATACTCAAAGAATTTATCATAAAATAATTTAGAATACATGCTCATTGACCATTTACTATCAAATCCATATTTTTGTTTCATCCATGCTTTTCCCTCTTTTATAAAAAGTTTCATATTTTTATCATAAGGTTCTGTTTTTATTTCAGCATTTTCATTTAATAGTAGTTTTTCGTTTTCATTAACAACGATTTCACTAGTTATACCAACTGACCAATAATTAGAATATGATTTTGCTACTAATTCCATCTCTGTTCCATAGCCTCTAAAGTTTTTACCATCAAATAAAAAATTCATATAACCTGGTTTATTTACACTCATTAATTCCTCAACGAGTTTTCTTCTTAAAAATAAAACATGATTATGGACAAACCAAAAATACTTCGTTTTGATTTTTTTTAGCAACTTTTTTTCACCAAAATTATTTGCTATTGGCGACAATATTCCAAGTCGTTTATGTGATTTAAATATCTTAATCATTTTTTCACAAAAATTTTTAGTTTTAAACTCTGCATCGTTCGTAACTAATGCAAAGTAATCATAATTCTTCAACTTTTTTTCAATATAAAGTTGAGATAAACCATAATTCATACCTCTTGGAAATCTAAGACCCTTAATCTTAGCAGATTTCCAGTTTGCATGCCAATTTACAAATTTTGATAATTTACTCTTTTGGGACCCTGCTTCTACAACAAAAACATCTGTCTTATTATTTTTTTTTATTTCTCTATACAATTTATCAGTGACCTTTGGTAAATTTCTATTTAATATAATGGTGGCGACCTTATTCATAAATCAATCTACTAACCTAAAACCTGTCATATATCTTAATATAGATTTTTTAATTTCTTTTTTAAGCAAGTCATCAATACTAATTTTTTTTTTATTAAAAAAATTAACCATTTCTTTTTTAATCCTAATAAAGTCTTCGTTAGAAAACATGTAGTGTCCACAAATCAAAGTTTTTTCCAGATCAGAAATTTTTTTTGGATTAATAACCCATTTTTCCCATTTTTTTGATTTTACAGATAAATTTATAAAATGTTTTAGCAAATCTGACATCTTATTTTGTTTTAATATATCTACTATTTTTGAAGTTTCACATACTCCAAATTCAGGAGCCACATTTGCAGCATGTATTCCTAGTCTTGGATGCCAAGACAATGAATTATTTGAAAGATAATCTGCGTTATGCTCTTTCATATAAATTTTATTTTTATCGCAAATCTCTATCATCTTTAGTAATTGAATTTCTACTGGAATTTCATTTTCAACTCTTAAAAATCCTTCAAATGAACCAATATTTTTTCTCTCCATTACTTTTGTACCAGATTGAATAACAACAAAATTTAATTTTGGTAAATTTTTTTTTTTTGATGAATGTATTTACTTTCTTCAACACATAATCTAGTTCTTCAAAAGTATTAGTTGAACCACTTTGTTCTTCTGTGCCTATTTCAAAAAGTATTTCTTTTTTATTTTGCTTTGCAATTCCTGAACAATATTCATAAAATTCAAAAATTCTTTTTAAAGACTCCTCTGTTTCAACTTTTTTATTAAATATATCTACACTCGTATCTATATGAATAAATGAAAAATCGTTTTTTATATCTTGATAAAAAGATTTTTTTGCAGATTCGATTGCTTTACTTAAACTCAGTTTTTTTTCAATTTCAAAAGTATTCTGCCACGGACCTCCGTGATCTCTAGCCATAAAGGTAAATTTTTTCTTTGATTTTTTTTTTACATATTTTGAAAATTCTTCTGTAGACCAATTACACACATAACCACCACCATGATAATCAGAGTCTATTTGTCTACGGCTAGCAATAAGTATTAATGGTACTTTGTAATAATCTGAAAGCTCAATCGTTGCATCGATGACATTTTTGCTCATCGGTCCAACCCCTAATAGAGTTTTTTTGCAAGATATAAGTTTATGAATAATATTTGGATTTCTCATAGTGTCGAATGTGAATATCCAAAACTATAATTAAAATTAGCAATATCAATAAAAAACTTCGAATTTAGATCATTTAAAAAATTTTTTTCAGTGCATAAATCAAGCCAATTGAGCTATTAGTACTGGTCAGCTGCACGCATTACTGCGCTTCCACATCCAGCCTATCA
>MDTA01071213.1_pt1 | contig 58446 bp, 53 predicted proteins | sample 811151 | NCBI WGS metagenome assembly MDTA01 (sample SAMN05326648, study PRJNA326480) | marine metagenome | isolation source: seawater | place: Indian Ocean: South | collected 2010
GAACAACATGAACCAAGTACATATGAATCAGAATCAAGCGAAAAACCTTCTGCATATGAGGGCGTTTGGGGTAGAGAAGAACCATCTTGGTACCAAGAAAAGGAAATTAAGGTTCAAGAGAATCGCATAGAGGATGCATTTAGTAATGCAATGGAATCTTTCAATTTGTTTGATGAAGGAGGAATTTTAGATTCGGAATCATATAATTATGCACCAAATCCAACTACTCCTAGTTATGGATCTAATGAAACTAGTAACAGCATCAGTACAAGTGTCTTCGAAGATCCAAATAATTTACAGCCAGTGACAAACAGAGATAGGATCCCATCAAGTTCACAAATGATTAAATCCGCCCAACAGAGATTCGGAATATCTCAACAAAATAATAGTCAAGAAAGATGGGGGCTACCCTCGCCTACCGAAAATGCTGTTAGAGATGAATGTAAACCGGGATTGGTAAAGACTGCAAAAGCAAGACAGGCATATAATGCAGAATTAATTGACAATAACAAACTTAAGTCTTCAATAAATTCAGAACAATTTGGAGATGATTTTCCTGCAGTAACTAAGATGGCAAATAGTATGGGTAATGGAAGAGTTAGAAATAATCCTGGTCCAAGGAAAAGAAATTGGTTAGAATCAATACTAAAACTTGGAAGTAATAGAGATAATAGCGACGGAAGATCGTATGTCAGAGAATATGGAGATTCAGATCGAGTTTCCGAAAATCAAACTGAAAGATTAAGGTCAAGTCAGATTCTAAGATTAAGAGCAGACCAAGATCATCAAGCAGATATAGTTTCAAGACTAAATTCTAGATCCCAAAGCAGGACTAATGCTTCATCGGCCAGAGATGTTTTGGATGATGTTGTTAATAGAATAGTTAGTGAAAACTCAATATCCTCAGAGGAAAGTGAAAATGAAAAAATAAGAAGGGAGGGAGGACTAAGATTTAGTCAACTCAGACCTACTAGTCGTAAGGATGATGCACTCCCTGGAATAAGACAACTAAAGTAGAATTGAAAGTCATTATTGAATTCCTACTATCCTTCTATATCTATCTACACGAGCATGATAAGGCCCTCTATCAATATTGTTTAAGCCACTTATTCCTAAGCCGCTAAGGGTAAAAGATGCTGTGATGGTGGCATGAATAAGTGCAGAACGCATTGATTCAATATCATTCATTATTCCTCTTCTACCTATAAGATGAGCAAGTAGTGATCCAGCAAAAGAATCTCCACATCCAGTCGGATCTACTACATTTCCAGTAGGATAAGACGGAAGTGAAATCAGTCCACAAGGAAGCATGGCTAGGACACCGCCGCTTCCTCTCTTAACAATTAGACCCCTTGGTCCAGAACCTGCTCCTTTACCACCATGAAGGGCCTCTCCTGAAATAATTAATTTCATAGCATTTGGTAGGGTCTCATTCCGAGCAATTGCACAAGCTTCTTGTTCATTTATGATCGCAATGTCGACTTTACGTAAAGCAGATGATAATGTCTCAAACTCAGTTTCAATCCATAGAAGAAATGTATCTAAAACCGTTAATTCGGCTCCGGGACATTGATCTAATACAGCAACTTGAGTAGCCGGATGGGTACTTGCACAAAATAGAATTTCTGGGGTTCTCCAAAATTTCGGAAGTTCAGGTTGAAAATCAGATAACACATTTACTTGTGTAGAAATAGTCTCTACATTTTCCATTGCACCTTCGTATTTACCTGACCATCTAAACGTCTTACCATCAAGTCTAGATACACCTGAAAGATTCAATCCAGATTTCTCCAGAATCATCTGATCATAAACTGAAAAATCATCACCTACAACACCAACTAAACCAACTCTTGTAGGTTCATCATCTAATGTAGGGAGATGATATGTTGCCGCAAGTCCTGCATATACAGCAGCGCCGCCTAACAAATCTGTTCCATTCGCTACGGGTGTATTGATGTCATCATAACCTATTGAACCAACTATTACTAAATCCATAAAATCACCTTAATTCAATAATTTTGGATGCTCCTCAAGATATCTAATAGTGACTTCTTTTTCGCGAAAATCAGATTCCCTTAAAATTGCTCTGTGAAGTGGTATAAGAGTATCCACTCCAATGATCATGGTCTCTGAAAGAGCAGCATCTAGTCTTCTTATCGCATCATCTCTGTTACGTCCCCAAGCAATAATTTTAGCAAGTAATGAATCAAAAGATGCTGGCATGTCATAACCAGTATGCGCGTGAGTATCTACTCTTATTCCTGGTCCAGCAGGCCAGTGACATTCCCAAATTCTACCGGGAGATGGTTCAAGTGTAATAGGATCTTCAGCATTTATCCTAACTTGTATTGCATGTCCATTTATCGAAATATCATTTTGTTTTACAGATAATTTTTCTCCAGCAGCAATTCTAATACCAAGAGATACCAAGTCGTATCCTGTAATCATCTCGGTAACAGTATGTTCTACCTGAACACGTGGGTTTACCTCAAGGAAATAGAATTCACCATTTGAATCTTGAAGAAACTCAAATGTTGCAAGACCTTTGTAACCTACTGCTTTAGCACCGGCTACTACTTTCGATCCTATATCATCTCTAATTTCCTCACTTAACCAGGGACCTTCTTCAAGGATCTTCTGATGCCTTCTTTGGATAGAACAAAAACGCTCTCCAAAGTGAACTGCATTAATACCATCTCCGAGTACTTGGAACTCAACGTGTTTTGCGCCCTGGATAAATTTCTCGATAAATACGCGATCATCACCAAAAGCGGATAAGGCACGACCTTGACATAATTTCAATGCTGATTCAAAATCCCCATCATTCTCAACAACTTGCATTCCTATTCCACCTCCTCCTGCTGCGGCTTTAATGATTACAGGAAATCCTATTTCTTCTGCTATTTTTGAAGCCTGATTAATGTCCGAAATAGGTCCTGGTGAGCCCTTAGCTATGGGAAGACCTGCTTTAGACATAGTTTCTCTAGCAGTTATTTTATCTCCTAGCAATCGCAAAACATCAGGACTTGGTCCTATAAATGTAATATTCTCTTCAGCTAGTCTCTGAGCAAATGTAGGATTTTCAGCAAGAAAACCGTATCCTGGATGGACTGCATCAGCACCTACTTCTTTTGCAGCAGCAATTATTGCCTCTATATCTAGATAAGAGGCCAATGGATCATTTCTTGAAATATGAATTGCTTCATCTGCAATACGTACAGGAGTAGTTAACCTATCTTCACGACCATGAATCATAATAGCCTCTATTCCCAAAGAACGTAGTGAACGTATTATTCGGAGAGCGATTTCTCCACGATTAGCGATTAGCACCCTACGGAACATTCAGATGTTCCTAGAGGGGGAGTCCTATGATTAGTTCGGAAAAGATTTCTGTCATATTAAAATCAATATACGTCACGCAAATATCTTTTTTCGGTCTTCATCATTCCAACTTCAACAAAATCCTTAGCCACTTCGGAAGACATTCCTCCAAACTCAGAACATATTTGAATCAAAGTAGAGTGTACGTCCTTAGCCATGTAATTTTTATCACCACATACGTAAAAATATCCTCCACCATTTATCCAATTCCAAATTTCTTCCCCATGTTTCATCATTAAATGTTGAACATATACTTTCTCATCTCCTTGCCTACTCCATGCAAGGTCGTGTCGATTTAGAACTCCACGTTCTTTCCAATCATCCATTTCTTCTCTGTAGTAATACTCACCTTCTTCAGTCCAATCTCCAAAAAATAGCCAATTTCGGCCTTTGTCACCATTTATATCACGCTGTTGAAGAAAGGCGCGGAAAGGGGCAATTCCTGTCCCAGGGCCTACCATTATGCAGTCTGTATCGCCATTTTCGGGAAGAATAAATGATCGTGTAGGTGACATGAAAACACCTATCTCAGTATCATCTACCTCACATCGATCTGCAAGGAATCCGGTGCATAACCCAGTTCTATCTCGATCATGATGGGAATATCTTACGATACCAACTGTTAGATGAACTGTTCCTGGCTCATGATCCGGACTACTGGCAATTGAATATAAGCGAGGCTTCAGTCTATCCATTCCATCAATGAATTGTTGGGCAGTAAATCCAATATGACCAAAATCGTCCATGGCATCGATGTAATCTCGTGACCACATATAATTCTCCATTTCATCAGCATCACTAGTCAATTTTCTCCAAAGTTCCTCTGCAGGGTCACATGCCGGCCCTATCTCTTCATACCCTTGAGGGATATCTTCTCCCTCTCCAGATCCAGACCAATCAATAAGAAGTTCACCTCCTTCTGTAGAAACTCTTTGGCGATTAGAGATTTTGATTTCAATAGGGCCTTTGCTGGGAGTCATACGATTACCAATATTCTGTATCCACTTCTTAGATACTCGATGAATCTCAAGATGGCTGGTTAGAGCTTGTTTAAGATTAACTTCACCTAAATGAGTCTCTACAATTTCCTCACCTGAAAAGTTAGCAGCCAACAAAAGATCTTCAACTAATCTAGGTGGACATTGGGGTATTACTCCAAGTGCATCACCTGCCTTGTACTCGAGTCCTGAATCTCCTAAATTGAATACAATGTGACGAGTTTCCTTACGAGAACCCTCACCGTTTAGAACAAAGTTTTCTTTCAAATTAGATGTGTAAGGATTTTTTGCACTCCATTCTGATTTTGGAGCAGGAATGGCTTTCGGTTTTTCGTTAGAGGCGACATTTTCTAAGACGGTTAGAGTAATTATTGAAGGCACATTTTCAATTGTTATTGAACCTTCAATTACGCCTGAAGAAAGTTCATCTTGAACGGATTTGTTTACACTATATACAGTTCCACCAGTAACAACTCCAGATGCATGACTTACCTTTCTAATTAATTCCTTTTTTACCAATCTATTTGTTATGACATTGAGATTGTTCTGTTTAATTCCAGTTGCATTGGCAATTACGGATTTAGAAAGTTGAGGAGTTTCTGCTGAAGCACTTTTTCCTTGCTCCAAAATGAGATATAGTAATACTGCTAATTCCTGTTTGCTGGTTGGCATTTTTACTATTTTACTTACTGTTTCAATTTTTACAACTTCTTTTTCAGTGACTGTTGCAGGTATCTGCATTTCTTCTTTTGGAGCCTCTACAATTGTTTTTTCTAACTCATTTACTGGTTCTGTTACAGGTTCTGTTACAGGTTCTGTTACAGGTTCTGTTACGGATTTAATATCATCCTCAATTAAAGACATCATCTTTAGCACTGAGTCTGTCCAAATCTGAGCTGGTTCTTCATAATCTACATCACAGTCTACGCGTTCGAGAACTCGATTGGCACCTTTAGATTCAAACCATTTATCCCATTCTTTACCAGACTCGCAGAATAGATCATATGAAGAATCACCAAGTGCTAAAACTGAATAGTTCAATCCTTCAAGACTAGAAATTGAGCCACTATTAGCCGCTTCCCACAAGTCTTCAGCATTATCGGGTTGTTCCCCATCCCCCCATGTACTACAATAAACTAGAACTCTTTTTTGGCCGATTAATTCGCCTATTTCTATCTCGTCCATCCCTCTAACAATAGCCACAAGGTTATGCCCAGATGATGCTTTGGCAGCATTCATTGCTAACTCTTCTGAATTACCAGATTGAGACCCATATAGGATCAATAATTGACGCTCTCCTGACATAATCAGCCCTCTCGTGATATTGCGAGAATAGCACCACTTATGAACAAATGCATAATGTCAGTAAACAGTAGATAAGAAGTGAAATGTTTTCACAACCGTCTTACGACTATTTCAAGTCAGGTATGTAACTTCACAAGATCATGCCACGCCTGCAGTTCCTCGGGACCGGCAACGCTCACTCGCCTCCAGGAAGAATGCACGCATTGCTTCTAATTGATCAAAAAATACTTATTGATACTCCTCCAACACTTATGCCACAACTAAGAAATGTGGGCGTTGATGCAGCCAATATTGAATTTATTCTATTTACACACTGGCATGGAGACCATATGTTTGGCTTTCCATTTTTAATGTTAGACCGGAAGTATACCTCAAAGACAGATAAGCCACTTGTAGTGAAACTTAGACCTAATGGGAAAAAAATACTTACAGACCTTTGTGAGATTGCCTTTCCCAATAGCCTTCAAGGAATCCTAAAAAGTAATGTAATATGGGATGAAGAGGAATTCGGAAAAATAGGAGATTCTGCATGGTCATACAACAGATTCCCAGTAATGCATACTAGTGAAACTGACCCACATGGATATCTTTTAACTCACGATAGCGGATTTAGAATGTTGCATTGTGGAGATTCAGGGCCATGCGAAGAAATAGAAAAAAGAATAGAAGAAGTAGATGTCATTCTTGTTGAAATGGGTGTTCCTGATTTTGTAAATAGTGAATTCCATCATAATCCATCAGACATTGGTAGGCTTGTTAAAAAATTCCCTAATAAGACCATTTTGGTGACTCATAGTTTTGCAAGTAGTAGAAAATCTAGTGAGGGATTTTCAATACCCGAATTACCTTACAATGTCATTCATCTTGAAGACGGAGACTGTCTCGAAGTAGATGAAGAAGGTGGGTTTTCTCTTGTTAAAAAATAGTTTTATTTTTTAACTTATATAAATACTGGACTGTAAGTATTGTAAACTAATATTGTACCTTTGAGAGTTGGAATAAGAGAAAATTTGAACGCTTCAGCATTGTGTTTATCGGTTCAAAAAAGGAATTGATTAATTCCTCAAGTCAATCCTTTTTTTAAAAAATAATAATGCAAATTTATTATTTTAAAAATGCCTAAATATGTGTTATTTTACAGATTATTACATTGATTAAGATGGGGTTTTAATATCTTCAAATACACAATAAAACTCTACTCTTCTACAACTCGTGTCCGGATACTTTCATTACTCATAACATCGTCGTGTAGAATCCGCGTTCATCTCAGGCACTGGATCTCTGGCGCTTTCAGATGATTATTGGAAGAAATAAAGGATGTGTGTTAAAAAATGGACGGGAATATTTTCGAGAAAATTCTCGGACAAGACTCTTTGTTCCTTGATAGGAAAGCTTTCGATCACGCTTTTGAACCATCAACTTTACCACATAGGGAAAATGAAATTGAGTCCTTGGTGAGAAATTTAGTTGATGCACTTAATGGCCATATACCTTCTAATATGTTACTTTATGGAGTACCTGGGTCTGGTAAAACTGTTGTCACAAGATTTGTTTTGGGCCAACTTCTAGAGAAGGGTAGAGAATTAGGTAAATCTGTAAGGACATATGAAATAAATTGTCGGCATGTAGATACAAGATATCGAGTTGTGCAAACTTTGGCTAGTAAATTGGCTGAGCGTGGGGATGTCCCAATTCCTTTCACTGGATGGCCTACTGATAGAGTACTTGAGCAACTTGTGGAAAGAATGGACCGTGCTGGTGGCGTACACATTATTGTCCTTGATGAAATTGATAACTTAGTAGAACGCGCTGGCGATAATCTTCTTTACAATCTTACAAGTTTGAATACTATCTTAAAAAACTCTCGATGCTGTATTATTGGAATAAGTAATGATTTACATTTTACACAACTTCTAGACCCCCGAGTATCAGGTAGATTGGGACAAGAAGATTTGATTTTCCACCCATATGGCGCAACAGAGATTCAAGATATTTTGAGTACTAGAGTTAGAACTGGATTAAGAGAAGATGTTCTGGAGAATGGAGTTATTCAATTATGCGCTGCGTTAGCAGCTCAAGAACATGGAGATGCAAGGAGAGCTCTAGATTTACTCCGAATCTCAGTGCAAAAAGCAGAACAAAGATCTCAACAAAAAGTTGAGCCGGGACACGTGAGGCTTGCTCAGTCACAATTAGAACATGATCAAGTAACTCCTGTATTGCAAACTCTTCCTCTACATCAGAAACTAGTACTTTTCTCAATTCGGATAAATGAGGATAATGGTTTACGGAATATTTCAACTGGTGAAGTATATCGAACTTATTCAGATGCTTGTCTAAATGTAGCCGTAGAACCTCTGACTCCAAGAAGGATTTCGACTCTTCTAAATGAATTAGACACTCTTGGAATGATTATGGCAAGAAACGTTAGCAAGGGAAGAGGTGGAAGAAGTAAACAAGTCAATTCTGCTATTCCAAAGACTATTGATGCTATCGCAACAATGAGTAATGCAGACCCACTAATTGAGCAGGCGGCTCAGTGTAGATATAGACTTCAAAGTCATCTATGATGAGGTAAGTAATGTCGCTTTCGGGCCTCAACGGTTAAACCAAGTTCACAGGTCGCCGCATCCAATGTCTATGACTGACAGTGACTGGTACGCTGCACTAGCAAGACCAAGTCGTACGGCATCAACTGTTCTTTTAGGGTTAGGTCTATGGATTATTTTACTAAGTTTAGTGAATATTATTGATGGAGCATTCTATGGTGAAAAAGTCTTATGGTTTGAATTTTTAACTAATGGGTCTTTTGATGATATATCAGTACCTCACAATGGAATTGAAATTACATCTGATGATTTGTTGTTCGGACTTGTAGGGGTTGCTTTTTCTGGTGTTGGAATTATGGGTCTCAGATCTGCTGGTGTTCAATTGGCACAAATTAGTTCTAGTCTTTCAGGTCTTTTCTCTAGTGAACTTGGGATCAGAAAAACCATCGCTGACTGGATGATTGTTGTTGGCATAATATTCTATATGGCTTGGTCGGTTCAAGAAGGAACCTGGGTTGACCCTGGTGTTTTTGCAGTGAGTGTTGTTCCATTCGCATTTGGGATAGGTCTGAATCTACTGGACTCAGCCGAAGCATGATGTGAAAATCACAAAAAAAAAAATGGTTATTTCCCTATCATGTATGATAGAAGTTCCCTACAACGTGATTTAGAATCTATTCCTGTGTATCTTACAACAACTCCCTTTCCGGGTTGACCATAGAGAATTACAGCACCAAGTGGTGCAAGAGGATGTAATAATAGAGGGGCTAAATCTTCTTCGCCATCGACTCTAATGATTGTTGATTGCTTACTTTCAGACCAATTAGAGATCGCTGTTTTACAACTTTCGAAAAGATCAACGCTAAGTAGACCCGCTTTGTTTTTACAATTAATCACATTATCATATTTATTTTCATCAATATCCAATGTGCCCGACCAAAATTCTCTTTTTGTTCTTTCATCAATAAGTGCTATATCCGGACAATGGCCTATATCTTGTAGAGTTTTTACTGTAACATCTCCAACAGCAATTAAGGGGCCATGGTAACCATTTATCTCATTCAAAACTAAACGCATTGCGACCTCTGGGTTATCCTCTGGCCCTTCAATTAGAATTCCAAAAGGATCTTTAAGATTAGATTCTACAGCTTTAGTCAAAAATAAATCATAAACTCCTACGCTACTAGGTAGCCAAGACCTGCCTTCAGAATCAATCTCTCCATCTCTTATTCGGGAACTAGATATTGGCACATCATCCCATGCTTTTTGTAGTTTTAATATCACAACTTCTAATGGGGCTAATTTATTTTCTATTCTTAATTTGTTTATCCTCTCACAAGTTTCTTTATTGTCCTCTGTACAAAAAATAACCTGTGCTTCTAAATGATCTAATGCAGGGCCATATTCATCCTCTAATTTACCAAAAGACACTCTTGAAACTAATTCTTCATCTAAGAAATCTAGGATGTTATCGCGTCTATCATCCCATGGTAGGACCCTTGGGTCCTTTTTTTGAGCCAAGTAATCTGAATTAATCCAAATTTCTAATTCATTACAAAATTCTAGTGACTTAGAGATTAGGTGATGATGCCCTATGTGAAAACGATCAAATGTGCCTCCAATCAGACCGACATTGAACATATCTATTCACCAATTAGTTTCATTTTATCTTCAATTAGTAAAGTGTGCCCCGGGGCGTAACGGTAGCCTTCACAGCAATGCTCCAGCACCTGACCCACCCCGGGACGTCTGTTGAACTGTGGGGTTGTCCCGTAAATCATTCCATACTCTTCCGATCATGGTCATCCGGGGACCCATCACAATCCCACCGCATGTTTTGCTCCGGCTATCATTGCCCAGCAGAGGCTTAAGTCGGTCTTCGACATACGGTAAATCCCGTTCCGTGGTACCGTGATTCATTCTACTAACTCCGGCGTGGGGCTTTCGTCGACACGGTGTTGCCGGTCGGGCAGCCCCCGGTTCTACCACCTATTGATGAACCCGTCGCTATGGAAAAAATCAAAATAAAGACAGAAATAGCGATTTTTTTCAAATTAATTCTATCTCTGATTCTAAATTCTCATTGTGAGCAGAGATTCTTAGAACTAATCTTTCAGCAATAAATGGATCTCCTTGCATAATCATGCTATTAGACAAATTAGGCCATCTATCAATAGGTCTAACCAACCAACCGATCAAAGGATGAGTTCTTCCTGTTTTAGGGGGTTCATTAGAAACAAGAGTATCTAATGAATCTAGAATATCTAGCAGTGGCGAAGCACCTTCTGGTAGCGTTCCCCTCTCATATCTGGGCCTCAATCTTCTTGAGAGTGAGTTTCGTAAACTAAGTGAGAAGCCTGGGTGTATTACATCTACTAGCCCTGGAGCAAGAGAGGCTTCGCCCTTCGGTCTGAAAATAACTGCCGCCCATGGTATTGGATTCGTAGTTAACCATTCAAAAGTTGACTCTTCGGTGAGAAGATATTGCAACAATTTAGGAGACAAAGGTGCCCACCAATCTAAAGGTAAGCGAGTAATAACTGCTTCTAATTCATTAATAGCAAGATTACGATTATCTAGAAGGGCACTTACTAGAAGAGACCAAACGTGTAAGTCATGCTCAATACTTAGATCACGAGATCTTCGAAGAATTCCTTGTAGAATAGGGCCATATGATTCTTGGTCTATTTTTCCTAATTTGTATAGCCATTGAATAGAAGTTAATGAATTGACTGAATCTATTGGGGGATTTACAAGCCAAGCCTCTAGAGCCCAATGTAGTAAGTCTGAATGCATATCGTCTGGTAACCAAGCAGCATTTGCTAACAATTGAGATGCAATCCAAGAATCTCCTATTGTGGCTTGAGAGGGGTCTGTCGAGGGCCTGGCACGTAGAGCTACTTGGGAGTTATCCCGTATCATGGATCTGAGTTGGGTTGAGAATTTTTCTTGGACTTCCTCGGTAGCCTCATCTACAATTTCCGCTAATCTTTCTAAAGGGATATAGCGTAGATCCATTAATGCTAGCCATTCTGAATTTAATCTATCACGTAATCTCTGCCAACGATGCCAACGTGTCCTTAGTGGAGATGCAATCCAAGCCGCTATTGGGTAACTAGCCTCCAACATATTCGCCCAGTCTTCATTACCTTCAGGGTACTGTGATATCGCTGAACTGAGCATTGAATTATCACTATCTTGAGATATTTTACTGTGATTTATATCTTTATTAAGAATCATCCATGGATCAAGGTTCTGTAATTCTTCGGAGATTATGATGTCGGCAGAGGCAAGTGGTTCAGATAGACGTAAAGGGATATCACGCCCTCCTCTAGTCTTCAATCTTAACCAAGGTAAAGGCCTTAATGGATCCACTATTAGTTCATCAAAAATTGAAAACTGTTTGTAATGATCAGATGCAATTATTAATCGTAGCATTGGATGTGCTATTACAGTAGTTAACAATTCATCCGGAATTGTTTTGTTGATTTCAAGAACAAGGGCGGGACGATCTTCTGTAGAGACTGACCATTCTATTAGTGATGTGATTGCTACATTACCTAAACCTCTATTATCAAGAATTCTTATTGATGCCTCCTCATTTGTAAAATCGGAATCGCCCCAATCCTTACGAAATCTTCTCCAAGTAGATTCTTCTGTCTTAACTCTCCTAGTAGTTAGTATTCTCTCACGAAGACTTGTCAGACGACGTCTTCTTTCAGATTCTGTGAGTCTGGGGTGTGCACGAACTATCCATGATTCTAAACAAGATATTGGATAAGGATCACTTGTTACATCCAGTCCGCCAAGATCAGCAATAACCATGGAATTAATACGGGCTGTTCTCAGAAGCATTGATCTTGGTAATCTTTCATCCATAATTGCCACGATAGGATGCTTGGGACGAATGTCGGGGGCCTGTTCATGGCAGTTTCCAAGGCTCCAATTTCCTCTGTGATGACTTGCCTCAGGGAGAAGAGGTTGTATTCCTGTACTAGGACTTTCGAACCACATTCCAGGTGCTAATGCAATAGGTCTACTGGAATCTACTAAACGTGCTCTGACAATACCTATACTTGAATTTCCCCCAGCATAAGATGAAATATTCTCAGGGTCATTATTTGGAGGAGGGGATTCCAACATTTTCAATGAAGACAGATCAAACCAACGTGGACTCCTTTCTCTTAGAACAGCCCACGTCCATGAGACCCCCTCACTTCCACTAGAATTACCATCAATATTAGAGACTGGAACTGGACGATCCGGGATTAATATTAATGGAGACTTATTTGCAGTTAACATCCCTAGAAGAAGATTTGAACCATCTCGAGCAAGAAGACAGTACTGATTAGATTGATTCGGAAGTGGAAGGACATCGCGAGCACGAGATAATTCGTCCGAACGTATTGACTCCCACCCCAATCTTGTGAGATTTATCCTTGCACCACGAGATCCAGCTTCCTCATCACTGCTTATCAGTCCATCATTTCTCATCCTTCTTAGTTCTGCAGAAGCATGCGGAATGCGTAGTCCTGTTGCTCTTGCTAAATTACTAACTGTGTCGCCACCATCTGTGAGCCTATCCAATAACCTACGTCGATGTACTGAACGAATTCTTCTAAGATTATCTTCAGAAGTCTCCAATGGTGATTGAAATCTCTCTTCCGACACTAATGGCCACCACTTGTTTCAGAATGTCGTATCTTACCTACTTAATTATGCTTTTTGGTTACATTTAGTTACATATTTCTTATGGAAAATATCCTAGTTTAATTTCTACACCGAATTTGTTAAACAAATAGTATGCATTTTATGCAACTATATGTAACTAAGTGAGAGTTTTAGTTGCAGAACTGTTATATCAGCCTCTGCCATCCTGAGGATAACGGACCGGTTCCCAGAACCGAACGTACCCTTGGAAGAGATATACATGGACTCGCAAAAGTTGCGGCAAATGATTCGAAAATATCTATCTGAAAGACCTAGGAATACTATTGAAATTGCTTCTTGGATCGAATCGCAAGCTGAGATAAAAGGCAACCCATCAGACATTACTAGATTACTAGAATCTGATGACTCGATAGTAATGATAGGTACCGTAAGAAAGAGTGGAGTAAGATCAAATGATGTTCTTATTTCAGAATGGGCAAATCTTGCTTGGGTAAAACATCACGAGAGGAACCAGTCCAAAAAACAGGAGAGGTGAAAATATGAGAACTACCAGACTAAGACAAAAGATAAAGAGATTCCTTAATGATCGTGGCGAAGCAAATACTACTGAGATTCTTGAACACGTAAATTCAACTATGCGCCATGGGACTACCCCCCAACAACTAGGGAATGTACTCTCTAAAGACAAAGACATACTCAAGGTCTCTACAACAAAACGCGGTGGTGCCCTCTCCGGTCGCTACGAGATATGTGTCTGGACTTTGAGAGCCGGCGTCTTAGATGGAGAGAATTAAACTTCTTTTGTTTAATCGCCTTCTAGAGAGACTTTCCAATCACCACTACGAGCTAAACTGTTCATACTAGCCCTATGTCCAAATGCTTTCTGACTTTCTTCATTAGATCCTTTAGCCCAAATTTGAAGAGCATTTGCAAGAAGTGCTCTTCCATATGAATAAGATAATTCCCAAGGATGTTCCACGTCCATATCATTCATCAAATTAAGATGAGCTGTTGCATCTTCATCAGATTGGCCGCCTGATAAGAAAACAATTCCTGGTATTTCTGACGGGACGTTTTCTGTCAGACAATCGACAGTCAATTTTGCAACCTCTTCTCTGGTGACGCTTTGTCCGCTATCTTTGCCTGGTAAAATCATATTTGGCTTCAGTAAAGTACCCGGTAGATGAACACCCTGTACTTTACATTCGTCGAAGGTGGCTGTCAGAATTCTTGCTGTCACGTCATAACAGGTCTGGGAGTTATGACTTCCATCCATCAAAACCTCAGGCTCAATAATGGGCACCAGACCTTGTTCTTGACAAATAGAAGCGTAACGTGCTAGAGCATGTGCATTAGTAGAAATGTTAGCCTGACTTGGCATTTCTTTTCCTATTCTTATCACAGCACGCCACTTCGCGAAACGTGCACCCATCTCGAAATATTCTGCACAACGATCACGAAGACCATCGAGGCCTTCCGTAATTTTCTCCCCAGGGTGATGTGCTAATTCTTTGGCTCCTGTATCAACTTTTATTCCGGGATAAATCCCTCGATTGGCAAGATATTCAGGGATTGGAGTCCCATCGTCCATTGTCTGTCTAATAGTCTCATCAAATAGAATTACGCCACTAATTGAGGACTCATAACCACTAGTGGAAAAAATGTTTGAACGATATTTTCTACGTGTTTCTGAGGAGGGTTCAATACCAACTGCCTCCAATCTACTTGACATCGTTCCATTACTCTCATCTGCTGCGAGTATCCCACGACTTGGAGATACTAATTCCCTTGCAGTTTTCTCTAGCAATTCAGTATTCACGCTTGAACCCCACACCGGCCTAGGAGTTTTCAGAAATGAAGGCTTTGCAAGAGTGTTCACTATATTATATCACATACTACGAATAGATTCAACAAATCTGTGAGCACCACTAGCCACATCAATAATCTCTGATTGTACCGAATATCTACCATCAGATAATTCTTCAACACCAAATGTTCGGCCGGGACAAACGCCAGTTCCAATAAACAAAGAATCTTCACTAGAACATAAATCATCGCGAAGCCATAGCCTATCGATATCCCCATCAATCATCTTCTCAGCCCTTTCTCTGTGCCCTTCATTCTTGAATACAAGACGTCCCTCAAATGGCGCGTCAAGGCCTCTTAATGCAGTAGCAGTAATGACTCCTTCAGGAGCAGCACCAATTCCCATAAGCATATCAATATGAGAACGGGGGTCTGCAGCGTTTAGTGCTGCTGAAACATCTCCATCACCGATTAATACAACATTTACGTCATGATCTTTAAGTTCAGAAATCAGATTTTTATGCCTTGGCCTATCCATTACTACTATATTCAATTCTGACTCTTTTTTACCCAATGCGGAAGATGCCGCCTCGACATTATAGGATGTAGATTCATCAAGACTAATTTCGCCATTTAGTTCGGTAGGTCCCGCTATTTTATTCATATAACAATCTGGAGCATGTAATAATTTACCACGAGGAGCAGCAGCAAGAACAGCCATAGCATTTGGTAGATTTTTTGCGACATGGTTAGTACATTCCAGTGGATCTACTGCAATATCTATAGAAAGAGCACTGGGGTCTCCTTGCATAGACCCCAATGGTTCTCCAATCCAGAGCATTGGAGCGTCGTCTCTTTCACCTTCTCCGATTGCAACACGGCCATCAAATGGAACATTGTCAAAAACCGCTCTCATTGCTTTAACAGCAGCACCATCTGCTGACTTACCATCCCCTTTTCCTCTCCAGCTTGCAGCCGCAATAGCTGCAGCCTCAGTTGCGGCAAGGAAATGCTTCTCAAGATCAATAGTTGCCATGTGGGCCTTGCGAGAAGGACTAGGCATTCAATCATACGGTTGTCTATATTAGAGAATTATAATCGATTATGATTGGCCCTTGGACTTTCTTAGTACCCTTACTCCTTCTATTGTTACATTTGGATATTGCCCATGATTATCCTTTTCTATTGGTTTTAACATATCCCACGCACAAAGTAAACCAGCATTAACTCCGCAGAGCGCCTCCATTTCAACACCCGTGCTCCAATGTGTACGCACTGTAACAGTACACCTTATGCCTGATTGCTCAATTTCCCAATCTACATTACATGCTTCTATTGGTATTGGATGGCAGTGAGGTAAAGTCCTTGGCGTATCTTTAACAGCCTGAATTACAGCAACTGTTGAGGCCTCACGAACATCACCCTTAGGAGAACGCCCGTTAGCAACAACATCAATCCCTTCAGCGGACAAGATAAGTAAGCCAGTGGCTACAGCTTCACGTGGAACTATCTGTTTAGAACCAATGTCAATGATCCCTGTCCAAGACTCTTCTGCCATGATGATAACAATAACGCGGACGAATCTCTGATATAAGGCGTCAGCCCAGTCCAGATTTCCAAAATTCCCCATCAGATCTTATTTCCTTCTTCCAAAGTGGTGCTTGATTTTTGAGTTCAGATATCAACCATGAACATGCTTCAAAACCTTCGGCTCGATGTGTGCTAGCTACATGTATGCAAACAATAGGCTCTTGAGGAAAAACTACACCAATACGATGGGCAATGACTACTGAGTTAACTGAAAACTGCTGTAATGATTGTAAAGCAAGATTTTCTAATACAGAAGGAAGCATATCTGCCCATGAATCAAATTCCAATCTATCTACAGAAACATCGCCTTCCGATTCACGAGTGACTCCAATGAATGAAACAATACTTCCATTACCCTCTAAATTAATCAATTTACGTAGAGAATCGGGATCTAGAGAGTCATTCTCAACTCGCACTATGACCTGAGACATGGTTATCCATCGTCTATCATGGCTTGAATCCCTCGATGAGAGAATCTTTGAAGCAGAGAGATCCTGCCCCAAGCACGTGAGCGAGCGGATCGACATACTAGGAGCGGGTCTATCTGGACTATCTGCAGCAGTAATTCTTGCGCGAGGAGGATATGATGTACATGTACATGAAATTAGAAAGGACTCCGGTGCTCGATTTGATGGTGATTTTCAGGGTATTGAAAATTGGACCAGCGATATTGACTTCTTTGATGAAATGAGAGGTTGGGGATTAGATCCTGATGAGTTTAAGTCTAACCCATTCAGTGTTATTGACCTTATACATCCTGACAACGAAATCACAAATCCAAAGACAGATGGAGTCGCTTTCAGAGTTGTAGAAAGAGGTACTGATTCACACTGTATAGATCAAGGATTCAAAAGAATGGCACTCTCATCAGGTGCTAAAATTCATTACAAGAGTAAAAAAGATCCAAAAGAATGTCAAATAATTGCAGCGGGTCCTAAAGACTCAAGTGCTTTGGCATTTGGAGAGATTTTTCATACAGATCACCCCAATCATGTGTCCTTTCAACTCAATGATAAGTTGGCACCAGGTGCTTACTCGTATCTAATAATAATAGATGGAATTGGGCTTATCTGTACATGTTTATGGCGCAAACAGAAAAAAAGTGGGAGATATCTTAACGAAACAATTGCTTGGTATGAAAACCACTACGAATTAAATCGCGTACCAATCAAAAGAGTAGGTGGAAGAGGAGACTTCGCATTACCAGATAGATATGTGTATGAAGGCAGATATTACGTAGGTGAAGCCGGCGGTCTACAAGACTTCATGTGGGGATTTGGAATGCGTTATGCAATAACTAGTGGAGTATTGGCCGCGAAATCAATAATGAACGAATATGATTATGAAAAAGAGGTAAGAAAACGACTTATTCCTTTAGTAAGAGTTAGTGCAATCAATAGATTTCTTATGAATCGTTTTGGAGATAAAGGATTCAAATTTGTTGCCAGATACTGGATGAATCATCAAAAAAGAAAAGGAGATGGATTGCCATTTATGAAGTGGATTTACCAACCCAGTATCTTTAGAAGAGCATTATGGCCTTTCGTAAAAATAGGAATGCTACGCCGCAAAAAGCTTGCTGATGGAAGAATGGTTTCAAGGATGCCTTTCCGTAAAGCTCTTTCTCGTGACAATTGGGAAGAAAGTCAGAGGGCTAAAGAAATCAGAGAACAATGGAAGAATATTCAACGAGGAGGAGGAGTAGTTTCATTCAATGAAAGTGACTCTGTATAACATCTTCCACACCCGTTTCATTGATAATCAAACCATCTCTGGCAGGGTCATGACCTCATGGCCTGAACTGAAACCAATGCCCAATCGTTTGGTGAATTATGGAGTATCTGAAAATGGAATTGCGATTATTGAATTGTGTTCAGATTCTGCTGGTGAACCCCTTGCTGATGGGAAAACTCCAGTCAATACTTACACAAGAGAAATGTGGCATGATATTGATGATGCAATACTGAGTGCAAGATTTGATGACAATGTTTCAGTGATTCTAATCACGGGATTTGGAGAGAAGTTCTTCTCAGCAGGAGCCAGTATCAAATATCTAAATAAATTAACACCAAGATACAAGTATTTCTTTTGCTTACATGCCAACGAAACTCTTTCAAGATTAGAACAAACACCGAAGTTAGTAATTGCTGCACTCAATGGACATACTGTTGGTGGCGGTCTTGAAATTGCAATGGCTGCCGATATTAGAATTGCAAGAAAGGGAAATTTCCAAGTCGGACTACCAGAAGTCGCTCTTGGAGTACTAGCTGGCACTGGGGGGACTGCACGTTTATCCAGACTTGTAGGAAAAGCAAAATCTATGGAAATAATGGTTACTGGAAGAAAATTTTCTTTTGAAGAATCAAAGGAAATGGATCTAGTTCACGATATTTATGATTCCATGACTCTTGATGAATTCCGTCAAGATGTGTTAGATTATGCTGGAAGATTCACATTACCTTTTGCCGCCTCTAAGGCGATTGGGAACATAAAGAGAAGTGTGCAAAGTGGCCTAGAAATACCATTAGAATACCATCTGGCATTAGAGAGAGAATTGCAATCAGATCTTTTCCAGTCTAATGATGCAAAAGAAGGAATTAAGGCATATGTTGAGACTAAAACGCCAAGATTTGAAGGAAATTGATTAGATATTTGCGGATTTAATAATACATCGTTTGATATACCTAACATTCAAGCGAAGGGTATGGCAGATACTGAGATAGTAGAGAGTTATAGTCAAAACTTTGAATCTTGGATAAATGACTTCAACGAGTGGCAAACAAGAATTGGTTTCGATCCTTCATGGCTTGGGGATTACAGATTCGATATAAAGTTCGATTGGGACACCGCTGGTGGACAAATTGAGTTTGGAGATTTCAAAGGGATGCCAAAATGGGAACGTAGAATGCAAATACCTCAACAGAATATTATGGACTCAATAATTACCATGGTGAGTGTTCAAGGAGATACTGAATTTGCAAGTGTAGAACAACAAAATCACCTACTGGCTTCAGCACCGACTGAATATGATCGAAAGTCTGCCTTGAGAATAATGTGTGAAGAACAAAGGCACGGTTGGCAAATGGCATATTTGCTCTGTACATTCTTCGGTGAACAAGGTGTCAGAGAAGCATCTAAATTATTGGAAAGAAATGCACAGGAAGGTACTAGAATATTGGGTTCTTTCAACGAACCAATAGATCACTGGCTTGATTTCTTCTGCTTCACTCACTTTATCGACAGAGATGGAAAATATCAACTAAAGATGTTGAGTACTTCATCATTCAAACCATTAGCTGCTAGTATGGGGCCAATGCTAAAAGAAGAATCATTTCATCTAGGCACTGGTGCCAATGGTTTGAGAAGAATTGTCAAGCAAGGAGTTATTCCAATGGCACTACTACAGAAATATATCAACAAGTGGGTAAGCACTGGACTCGATCTGTTTGGAACTGATGATTCGACTAGTGCACAGTGGGCATACGTATACGGTGTAAAAGGCAGATATGATGAAAGAGAATCCGATGAGGAAGCCGATAGAGAACACCTAAATGAAGCAAGTAGGGAATTATACTTTGAAGAACTAAGGAAAGAAATGATTAGAATTAGCAAGGCTAGGAAGGAAGGAGAGCCTGAACTATACTTGCCCTCTGATAGATTCAAAAGAGGAATTGGAAAGTATGCAGGTAAAAACTACACTGTTCATGGAGATCTATTTGATGGAACAGATAAGGAATACCAAGATTATCTTACCACTGTACTACCAACTGATGAGGATGAAGACAAACTTGTCAATGAATACATGAAGCAAGAATGGATTCAATACAGAGAGTGGAAGCATTAGAGGTTATTCTATGCAATATCATTCATTGGCTATTTTTGACAAAAAGAAGTGTCAACACTTCTTTGATTATCTTACTGATTACTTTTTCAAACATCATCACTCTGAGGATCAACAACCTGATGATTATGAAAACTTACTTTATACTGTAAAGAGACCATATACATCTGAAATGCTTGATGAAATTGATGATTGGATGGGATTACCAAAAAGACAATGGAGAGAAGAAACCCAGAGAGAGGTAATGTTATCTCTTTACGCTATAAGATACCCAGACACGTTGCTTATTGAAAGTCTTACAGAAAAAGCAAGAGCCGATATCAAAAGAATCTCTGCATATCTACATTTTACACATCACACTTACTCAATATGGGATGAAGACACACGTAAAGGATTAGAAAAACTTGGAATAAACATCCCATCTATTGAAGAAGCGGATCCATTCATCTATGGAGCCTATGTTTCAGCAATTGAACTTCTTAAAGACGTAGCACCATTTACTTGCTTCCTTGAACATGATGTACCTAGACAAAGATTATTCCAGTCCGCATTGGCTGCTTACGGTAGGGAGTGACGACATGAAAATTCGAACCGTGGCCGTAATTGGCGCGGGGACAATGGGCGCAGGAATTGCCCAATTATGCGCTCAAACAGGTTGGGAAACAAGGCTTTTTGATGCCTTTCCCGAAGGATTAGCTAAAGGTATGTCCAATATAGATTCTTTCTGGGAAAATGGCATTTCTCGTGGTAAAACAACTTCTGAAGAAAAATTATTATGGTCAAATAATCTAACTGCTTACAATGAAATTTCAGAAGCGTTAAAAGATGTAGATTTAGTTATTGAAGCAGTTCCTGAGATCATGGAACTAAAGCAAAATATTTTCAATGATTTAGAAAAAATGACACCTGAGCACGCTATTCTAGCAACAAATACCTCTGGTTTATCGATTAGTGAAATTGCAAGTAGTACAAATTGCCCTGAAAGAGTAATCGGAATGCATTTTTTTAATCCTGTTCCAATAATGAAACTATTAGAAATAGTTCATCATGATGAATGCTCAAAAATAACTATAGAAACTGCTATTTCAATTGGATTAGAGATGGGTAAAGAAACTATTCTTGTACGTGATATACCTGGGTTTGCCACCAGTAGACTTGGAGTTGTACTTGGAAATGAGGCCATTCGTATGCTTGCAGAGGGTGTAGCGAGCGCATCAGATATAGACAAGGCAATGCAACTTGGATATCGGCATCCCATGGGTCCCCTAGAATTAACTGACCTAGTTGGACTAGATGTTAGGCGCAATATCCTAAATAATTTGTCTAGAGCATTTGATGATGATTCATATCAACCTCACCCTCTACTAGATGCCTTAGTAAATGAAGGAAGTTTAGGTAAAAAAACAGGTAAAGGGATATATGATTGGTCAAATGGTAAAAAAGTGGAACGCGAAGATTTACCGATGTGAGAATAATGATTCCTGTTTGGATTGAACTCATTGGCGTTATAGCGGGATTAATAGGAGTAATCGCTTGGTTCCCTCAAATTAGAAGAGTTTGGGTAGAAAAAAAACATGACGGGATTTCACTACCGACCTTTGGTTTGGTCTCAACTTCGTTGGTTCTATGGCTTTTTTATGGTATTTTTATTCAATCTATTGCAATGATTTTAGCCAATATTGCTGCACTCAGTTGCATATTAGCAATAATTTTTGGAGTTTTAAAATTACGCTAAGTGGAAGGTGTTTTGTTGTGAAGTGGAATGCCGAAAAAATGCGAGATCAAACTGGAAAAGTTGTAATTGTAACCGGGTCAAATACGGGAATTGGTTTTCATATGGCTGAAGCTTTTGCATCAAAAGGTGCAACTGTAATTTTGGCATGCAGAAATATGGAAAAGGCAGAGAAAGCAAAAAACAGAATACTATCCAAAAATCCTTCAGCATATCTAATACCTGTCCAACTTGATCTTGCAAATTTATCTAATGTCAAACAATTCTCCGAAAAAATACAAGCTACACAGAAAAGAATTGACATACTAATCAACAATGCTGGAGTTATGATACCACCTAAATCTAAGACGGCGGATGGTTTTGAATTGCAAATTGGAACTAACCATCTTGGGCATTTTGCCCTTACAGCACACCTATTACCATTAATAGAAAATAGTGAAAAACCTAGAATAATAACTCTTTCAAGTATAGTCCATAATATCGGAAGTATCGATTTTGATGACTTGAATGGAGAAAAAAAGAGATACAATAAATGGAGAATGTATAGTCAAAGTAAACTTGCGAATATTCTCTTTGCTTTAGAACTTAGACGTAGATTGAAAGAAAGAGGATCTCACATTCAATCATTATGTAGTCACCCCGGCTATTCTGCTACTGATCTTCAACGACACTCTCTATTATGGAGATTTCTTAATTTATTTGCGGCTATTTCTGCAAAAAAAGGAGCGGAACCCACTCTCTATGCTGCAACTGAAGAAGAGGCAATATCACATCCTTACTGGGGCACAGTTGGTTTGTTTGAAGCCAGAGGTAGAACTGGAAAAGCAAGGATCAATGCTAAAGCAATGAATGAAGTTGATGCGGCGCGATTATGGGAAATGAGTGAAGAACTTACGAAAATTTCCTACTTTGTTTAGTGCTTTATTCTTCTTCAAGGCTTAATCCAAAAACAGGACTTCTCTTTTCTAGGAAGGCTGAGACACCTTCAGCGAAATCTGGTGTTAAAGATGATGCGGTAATAAGGGCCTTCTCAAATTCTAATTGGGTCTCCATGAATGTTGTGCTTGATGCATCAAGTAATTGCTTAGTCCCTTGTTTACTCATTTTAGACCATGAGCCCCATTTAGATGCAATTTCAATAGCTCTTTCTATCAAATTATCAGCATCAACAATCTCATCAGCAGCACCATATTCGAATGCTTGGTCGGCGGACCAAACTTCGTTATTGAAGAAGAATCTTCTAGCTCTCTGATTTCCCACTAATCTAGGTAGTAACCAAGTAGTTCCTCCATCAGGCGATAGTCCCAAACTAAAAAATGATGCAGCCATCTTTGCATTGGGCGAACATAAACGATAGTCGGCGCACAATGCTAAACCTAGTCCACCACCTGCTGCAGCGCCATTCATTGCTGCAATAAAAACTGTTGAATGTCTTCTTATTTTCAATTCAAGGGGATGGAGGATTGCAGTCAAATCCGAAACTAATTTCCCAATTGACCCGTCATCTATTGAAGAGGAAAAATCTTCAATATCTGCTCCTGTACAGAAAAATCTCCCAGTTCCAGTCAATATTATGGCTTTACATGATTCATCATCGAGTAAATTTGTGAAAGCATTGGATATTGCTACAGTTGATGTAAGAGACAGTGCATTCCTTGATTCTTCTTCTGATAGTGTCACTAAGGCAACGCCATCGTCAAGTCGTTCGATACTCAGACCCATGATTGGCCAGTATACCCCTTGCTTTTGAATTGCATGAAGGTGATAAGTCAATACTATCTCGGTTGGTACATGCACACGCGCCAGAGTGTCTATATCAATGGTAATTGGGTCTCCGCAAGAGGAAAAGGAGAAATTGAAGTTTTCAACCCTACAACTGAGAAGAAAATTGGTTCAGTTCCGGTAGGAAATATGGATGATGTCAATGATGCAGTAGCTGCTGCTAGAGGGGCATTTGCCTCTTGGTCTCAATCCTCAATAGAAGAACGTCAAGGCTATCTTAACGCAATATCTAATGCTCTATATGAAAGAACTGATGAAATTGCTGAATTAATTACCTCAGAAGTTGGAACTCCTATTAATTACAGTAAAATGGCAATGGTAGGGACCCCTCGTGTTGTATCAAAGTCATATGCTAAATTATTGGATTCATTTGAGTGGGAAGAGGAAGTCCGTAATTCACTAATTGTGAAGGAACCAATTGGAGTTGTTGCAATGATTACTCCATGGAATTTCCCATTACATCAGATAATTGGTAAAGTCGCTCCAGCTTTAGCTGCTGGTTGTACAATGATACTGAAACCATCAAAAGAGGCCCCTCTGAATGCATTCATACTTGCTGACATTATGGAAGAAATTGGGATTCCTGCAGGTGTTTTCAATTTGGTATCAGGTCATGGTCGTGAAATTGGAGAATTATTGTCTTCACACCCTGAGGTTGACATGGTTAGTTTCACCGGTTCTACAGATGCTGGAGTAAGTGTTAGTCAAGCTGCAGCACCAACCATAAAGCGTGTTACATTAGAACTGGGCGGCAAAAGTGCAAATGTGATTCTTGATGATGCTGATATCGAAAAGGCTGCAAAAATGTCTGTATATGCTTGTTTTAACAATTCTGGACAAGAATGTTCTTCGCTTAGTAGACTAATTATTCCTTCATCAAAGAGAGATCAGGTGATTCAAACAATATCAAACACTATGGAGAAATATTCGGTGGGAGATCCTATGAATGAATCTATTCGATGTGGACCTATGGTCTCAGCAAGACAGCAAGAATCAGTAACTAATTACATCAATTCTGGAATTAGGGAGGGGGCCACTCTTGTGGCTGGTGGAGATGGTATGCCTGATGGTTTAGAAAATGGGTATTTTGTCAAACCAACAGTTTTTGCTGATGTAACTAGTGATATGACTATATTCCGTGAAGAAATATTTGGACCTGTGTTATCAATAACAACATATGAAACTGAGCAAGAAGCAATTGATTTGGCTAATGATTCAGAGTATGGACTTTCTGGAGGGGTTTGGTCCGCTAACGAAGAGCGTGCTATTAGAGTGGCTAGAAAAATAAGGACTGGACAAGTTAGTATAAATGGTGGTGCATTCAATATTAGTGCACCATTTGGTGGATATAAACTGTCAGGAAATGGAAGAGAATTAGGAATCCATGGGCTTGAAGAATTTCTTGAAATCAAGGCTATACAGCGTTGATGATGCCATGAATTCATCCCATAAAAGATGGAAAAATGGAGCGAATTCATCCGGTTTTTCTGACATTGATTTCTCTAGAATATCGAAAGTAAACCAAGCGCCTTGTTCTATCTCGACAGGATCAGGAATTAATTCCTCATTAGTAACAAGACCATACACCCAACTAAATTCGTAACCAGTAATTTTAGATGCATTGAGTTTGAATAACCTTTTAGGGGTGTTAAAGAGAATAAGCCCTACTTCCTCTTCGATTTCCCTAATACAGGCTTCATCATAACTCTCACCATGATCTATGTGACCTGATACTGATGAAGCCCAAAGTCCAGGGCTCTCATCCTTGAAAAATCCACGTTGTTGAAGAAATAAATGGCCTTTTAGATCAAAAATAAGAACATGGATGGAACGATGTAATAGATTCTTAGCGTGTATTTCATCACGCCTTGCGGAACCTATGATTTTATCTTCAGTATCTACAATTGATAGAACCTCTGCATTCTCCTCAGGAGTACCCATTAACAAATAGGTAACTATATTTCTGAATTAAACTAACGATTACTTGATCAGATTGGAGTACGCATTCCTAAGGCTCTAACTAAGCACCAACCAGACCAACCCTCAAATATTGCAAAAGAACCTCCAAATATCATAAATGGAATGATTGTAAACAATATATCTCCAGATACAATCTCAAAATAATTTAGCAATAGAAGTGTCATTCCTAATATGACACCAATGATTCCACTGACCAATCTTAGTGCCTTTCCTTTTGAATCAAGATTACATTCTAACATATCTTCACAACTTTATTAAAAATCAATTTGGATTATTACGCACTAAGGCAACGTGCATTGCTATACCAACAGGCATAAGCATTACTCCGAAGAAAACCGTGGTAGCTGTAATCCATCTATCGCTACCTTCTTCCAAACATCTTTTCCACATCCATCTTGTTACAAATATATCTCCTGCCACCATATGCGCCCAAGCAGCAGAAGCACCAGCATCAGTACCTAATATTGTGGCAAGACCTGATAGAACATTTTCAGGATCCATTGAATCCTTTGCAAGATCAATCAATCCTTGTGGATCAGAAGCAGTAACTAACCACCAAATAAGAATTGGACCAATAAAAAACCAAGGCCCCTTCATTAACTTTTCAGTGATTTCTTTTTCTGGATAAAAGAGCATAGCAAACCAAAAGGGACCAATCCATATTGTTGACAAAAAGAATGATAAGTCGTAAATATCCATATGTCTTCCTCTCTAATTTGTATTATTTACCTTTGGTCTTTTAAGATCTTCAAACCAAGTATCTTGACCATTCCAATCAGGATTTATACCCATATCAGCGCAAATCATCTTTGCAGAAATGCGTCCACTTTCTAATATAGTTGGAAGACCACTTCCGGGGTGTGTACCTCCACCCACTAGGTATAGTCTCTCTAATTCTTCGAACTTATTCTGTGGTCTACGCCAAAGCATTTGATCAAGTCCATGAGCAAGATTGAATACAGCCCCTTTGTATATGTCACGAGAAGCCCAATCATCTGGTGTAACTATTGTCTGGGAGACTATATGTTCCTTTATTCCTTCAAATCCAAGATGAGCCATCTGATGTAGTATTACATCCATATATTCGTCTTTTATTTCATCCCAGTCGATACCTTCATGAGAATTACTAACTGGAACTAAAACATATATTGTAGAGTGACCTTCTGGAGCCATAGTAGGGTCTGTAACACACGCATTTTGAACATACAAAGAAGGATCATCCCAGGTCACTTTATTTTCTGTTACTTCTTTAAGATTCTTCTGATAGTCTTTTGCTGCATAGATCTGATGATGTGGGGTGTCATACAATTTATCGATACCCAAATATAGCATATAAGTTGAGCAGGAGTAGGATTTTTCATCTAATTTCTTATTTGACCATCGCTTACGTAATTTATCTGGAATTAAACCTTTCATCCCAGTAGCAAAATCAACATTCATAACAAATTTCTCTGCAGAATATGTACCTTCATCTGTTCTTGCTCCAATAACGGTCTTACCATCAAAAATGAATTCTTTAACGGGCTCATTAAGTCTTATTTCTACACCCAAATCTCGGGCAATTTGACCCATCTTTTGGGTTATCATGCCTAGACCTCCTTCTGTGTGGAAAACTCCATGTTCATACTCAAGATAAGCAAGAATTGTGAATAAACTCGGTGCTTGGAAAGGACTCATGCCAAGATACTTAGTTTGAAATGACATAGCTAATTGCATTCTTTCATCTGAAAATAAACTAGCCAAGTCTGATGAAACACTTTTCCATGGCCTCAGCACTCTTGAAACTCTTAGAGCCCTCCGACTTATTAGATCGGAAGGACCTTTCCAAGGAGTGTTCAGACAGTTCTTCGATAGATTCAACTTATTCCTATTATCTTCGATATATCTTCTAAATCCATTAGCATTCTTTTCACCACATAGATCTCTAATTTGCGACACCATGTCTTCTAAATCAGTAGTGGCATTAAGACTCCCTCCAGATCCAAAAACTAGTCTATAATTTGGATCTAATGGTATTAGTCCAAGTTCTTCGTGAGCATTTAGTCCTAAGGCTGCAAATATCTCTTCAGCGATTTCCGGATAATGGAAAAATGTAGGTCCATTGTCAAATTTATATCCGTCCTTTTCGAATACTCTTGTTCGACCACCGACATCGTCCGATTTCTCAAGTATTGTAACCTTGACTCCGGCCTTAGCTAAAAGCATGGAGCAGGCTAAACCACCAGGACCTGCACCCACTATTACAACATCAGATTTTTTGCTCATATCACCACTCTAACCCCAAACCATCCCTAAATTCAGTCAATGAAGGACCCATCTCAGCAATCAACATGACTTCCGGGTGGGTTCTTATTACTAAACCATCCATATACATCAAAGAACGAATAATTGGAAACCCTTCTTCTCCAAAATCTGCACCTGCCTTCTCTACTGCAGTTCTAATAGTCTTCATCATCAAATCTGTCAAGCTTTGTTCTCCAACGCTTTTATTTCCAAAATCTTCGTAGATTATTGACATCTCCTTCTTGAATTGTATTACTCTTTCCTCTGATGGTCTTTCTGATGCCATTTGTAATAATGATTCAAAGGCTTCATCCTTATTGTTTTTTGACAGATTATCGAAGAAATTGAATAATGCAAGGCTTACATTTCGAGGAGATTCGCATATTGCTCCATTGTCAATAAATACAAAATTATCATCCTTATCAATTATACAATTACCAGGATGTAAATCTCCATGAAAAATTCCTACTCCAAACATATAAGCGCCATGAATTCTAAAAAGTTCTATTAAATTGGCCCAAGAAATTTCTTCATTAGTTATTCTTTCATCTAAAGTACTACCCTCTATAAATTCAGATACTAATATGTGCTGATTTGACAAATCTGGATAATACTTTGGAAATTTCAACCTAGGCATTGGAAAACTACCTGTTAAATCATTCTGTATAGATTTTAATTTCTCGGCACCTTTAATTTCATTACGAAGATCTAATTCTCTTGTAGTGTAATCTTCAACATGACGTAATAGGGCTATCGGGTTGCCCACTCTTCTCAATTTAGGAGAAAGAAGTATTGATAATTTCATCAATCTCATTAATCTTTTTACATCTTTCTGAAATTTAGCCTTGTGATCTGCTTTGATTACTTTAATGACTACTTGCTCACCTGTCTTTAATATCGCTCTGTGTACCTGACCTACAGAGGCAGCTGCTAAAGGCTCTTCTTCGATTGAAACTACTGATTCATGGAATTTTACTGGCGCTTTTGTCTGAATTATTTCCATTACATCTTCAGTAGGAATTGAAACCGCATTTCGATACATAGATTGTAATTGTATGCACTTTTCAACACTTAGCATATCGGGTCTAAGAGCAAAGATTTGTGTAAGTTTCACTGCCAGAAGTCCTTGATTCTGAATCCACTGTAAATCTGCGGGAGCACTCTTACTAATTTCACGAAGAAAACGTAGAAACGTAAATGCTCGCACATGTTTTGTAAACATGATTACGTTATAATGAGATGTTTTCAACCATTATTACGCTTTGAAGATTAAATTATAACGAACCAATGAATTTTCTACAACTCTCTCGACGATAACTTCTCCATCCGGCGGATATCTTGCTGATAGTGCTCCCTCAATGATACCGTCATCTAATGCATCCATTGGTAGAGCGCATTCGGAGGTTGAGTTTGATTCGACTTTAATGTGGAATATTGGATCTAAATCGTAACTCAGCTGACCAAGTCCGGCATATTCCCACCAATCCATCATTTCATTAAGAAAATCAATATTATCATCCAAATTTCTCAGTGAAAATGCTAATTCATTACCTACCCGATTACCAACCTGTCTTAGTAATGAAGATGTGTCTATTCCGAAGGCTTCAAGACTTTCAATACCTCCTTTCTCTAGGGATCTACGAGCATCACTTATTTCCAATCCCGAGGCTAAAAATGCCTCTGGATTAAATGGAGTATCCTCCTCAGGTAGAGCCTCTGAAATATCCAAAACTTCTCGTATTTTTTCAAGAAAAGAACCACTATCAATAGTTAATTTCAAAGGATCCATGATTCTTTCCTCGGTATATCTCTTTGAAGCAGTCTCATACGGAATTGCATCTTCCCAAATTGTATCCAATAAATTTCTCTGAGTTTCAGAAAATGTTTCTGAACCAATTACTAAAGCAGCATCATTACTTCCTCGACCTACTGGATTAGAATCCATACTAAGATATTGTATCACTTCTTTATCATCGACAAGGGCACCTTGTACATCTAAGTCATCGGAATGACGAACTTCAATCAATTCATTTAATTCAGAATAAAATCTTACAGTTCTTCTATCTAATTGAGCTAATACCCTAACTTTAATACCCCTTTGTGCAGCATTATTTATTGAAGTAATTGTACTGCTTCTACACATATGAAGTATTCCAAATTTACCTAGAGTGAGTACAATTGAATTATTAGCATCTTCAGCCATTTTCTCAATTTTCTTCAAAATGTGAACTCTTTCTTTCAATACTGCAAACTTTGGTTCCTCCTTGTTAATTGATTTATTTTCACTGGACTTGTATTTTGAGCCACTTTGGATATCAGCAAAGCCCTTTTCAATTGTGACCAACTGTTCCTTTCTTATCTCAATAAGAATTTTTACAGCCTCATCGATGGGAGGACTTGAAAATCTCATTGGCCTATCCGCAGTAGTAGTTACCAAACCTATTCTTTGTAATCTTTCAAGTGAATTGTAAGCATCTAATCTAGTAGTGTCTAATTCCTTAGCAAGTTCACTTGCCTTTATATTCGGCTTCTTTGAAAGCATAATAAGAGCGTTCGCTTCTCTTTCTGAAAGACCTGCATCGGTAAGTATCTGTTCCCAAATCAAGTGAATCTATCCCCCTCGGTAATATTACTTAGCGTATCGAGTATTTTTGCAACGTGCTTCCTAGGCCTGAAGAGCCAATCGTAAACATAGTGAATAGTATTATCTGGCCCAATTACAAATGACGATTTAGCAGGAAACAAACCCAAATGAACTGGTACTTTGTACATTTCGGCCACTATTCTGTTTGGATCAGATAATAGAGTAAATGGAAGATCAAGTTCAATCTTGAATTCATTATGTTGTTTAACTGAATCCTGACTAATCCCAATAACCTCTACTGGAGGATTTAATGATTTGAATAAATCGTATTGTTCTTTGAAGTTGAGGCAGCCTCTTTTGCAGGTTGGGGAACCCGCTTTTGCATAGAAAAAAATAACTTTCCAAGAACCTTCCAAACTAGTTAGGTAGAAGTCCTCGCCTTCACTTGTCTTTAGATTAAAGTCAGGAGCACTGTGGCCTAGCAAGGATGACATAGTGATAACCAACTAAACTTATTTTTTAATTACTCTATTTCTAGAAGGTGCCCCATTCGTCGTCTTTTCGTTGAAAGGTAGTGTGTATTTTTAGGACCAACACCGCTTTGATGCTGTAATCTCTCCTGAACCTCAATACCATGCTCTTCTAGGCCTTTTATTTTCAAGGGATTGTTAGTCATTAGTCGCACCTTAGACAAACCCATATCCTTCATCATCTCTGCTGCTACATCGTATGATCTACCGTCTGCAGGGAGTCCAAGAAGAAGATTAGCATCCAAAGTGTCATGACCTTGATCTTGAAGTGCATAGGCCTGAATTTTTGAATAAAGTCCAATGCCACGACCCTCCTGACGAAGATATACTATTGCACCTTTACCTTCTTCCTGAATTCGCTGCATTGAGGCTTCTAGTTGTGGTCCACAATCACACTTTAGCGAGCCAAAGGCATCACCTGTTAAGCATTCAGAGTGTATTCTAACAAGTGGTGGGGCATCGCCATCAGAAATATCTCCAGTGTACAATATCGCATGTTCTTTTCCATCGGGACTCTCAAATGCTCTTATTCTGAAGTTTCCATGTTCAGTTGGCAGGAATGAATCCGCTTCAATGGCATCAGTTGAAAAGCCTTCAATTTGTATTGTCATATACCTCGGATAGTTTGTTAGGTTATGAATGACTGTTTTTTTTCCTGCGGTCTCAAACATCGCATTATATACTTACAGGACTGGTGATGATCGATGTACACAGGCTCTGATGTCATTGATGTCGATATGCCTCGAGTCAGAGCAGTAAACAAAAAGAATCTAAATCATAATGGAGATTATGTTCTTTATTGGATGACTGCAACACGGAGATATCATTATAATTCAGCTCTTGAAAGAGCGATAGATCTAGCAAAAGATTTGTCAAAACCCCTTTTAGTAATAGAATGTATTTCGATCAGACATCAATTCTCAAGTGAAAGAATTCTGACATTTGTAGTGCAAGGAATGGTTGATAATAATCAAATTTTTAGAGATAAAAAACTTACCTACATACCTTGGATTGAGAATCACAAAGACTCTGGAGATGGCATGCTAAGGAAGTTATCTGAAAAGGCAATCATAGTAATAGTTGATGATTATCCTACCTACGTTCCTAGATGGGTCATGGAAAGAGCAGCAGAATCTTGTGAAATGAGGGTTGAAGCGGTAGATTCAAACGGCATAATCCCAATAAGATTTGCAGATAAGGCTCACAAAACTGCATACTCATTCAGAAAACACATACAAAGGAATTTGTTAGATGCAATTACTACAATGCCTTCAGAAGATCCTATGAAAGAGATTAGAGATAATCTGAGAATGGATAGTAACTACCTTTCAAAACTAATTTCTGATTTAAACTTAGAATTTCCTCCACTGGAATGGATTTGGAGAGTTGCAGAAGGTGGTAAAATAGGAAAAAAGGCGATGCAACCATTGGAAATTGATCACGATGTAGAATCAGTTTCAATAATGCGAGGGGGATTCTATGAGGCTCTACTAAGAATGGATAAGTTCATTGAAAACAAATTAGAAAGATACATTGAGGGAAGAAATGATCCAGATAATCCAGCTGTCAGTGGGCTTTCTCCATGGCTTCATTTTGGACATATTTCATCTTTCAGAATAGTAAAGGCCGTGTGGGAAAAAGAAAATTGGAGCTATGATGATACATGTCTAGAAGATATAGGGAAGGGATCAAGAACGGGGTGGTGGGGCGTCTCTGAATCCTCTGAAAATTTCCTTGATCAAATAATTACTTGGAGAGAATTAGGATTCAACTTCGCACACTTTAGAAGAGATCATAATTCATTAGATTCGATACCAAATTGGGCGAAGAAGACTTTGAATGATCATCGAGATGATGAAAGAACAAAATATTCATTTGAACAAATTGAGGCCGCAAATACTCAAGATGAGGTTTGGAATGCCGCGCAAAGACAGCTATTGAGAACTGGTCATATGCATAACTATCTCAGAATGCTTTGGGGTAAAAGAATCCTTGAGTGGTCGCCTGATCCAGAGACTGCCGCTGATTGGATGATAAAAATAAATGATAGATGGGCATTGGATGGTAGAGACCCTAACTCTTACACTGGTATTTTCTGGGTTCTAGGAAGACATGATCGGGCATGGGGGCCTGAAAGACCTATATTTGGTAAGGTTCGTTATATGTCATCTGCAAATACTAAGAAGAAATTAAAATTAGAAAATTATCTCATCAAATGGGCGGAAGATGCACCATATCCAAGAAATATTCCGAGATGAAAAAATGTATAATTATACTCATGAAACTATTGTTGATGCGGATATTGAATCTACATTTGACTGGTTTGAACATGAAGGATCTTTCAGAAGATTGATGCCACCTTGGGAAGTTGCTGAAGAAGTACGTGCTGACGATTCTTTAGAAGTGGGTTCACAGAGAATTTTTCGATTTCCAGCACCAGGTGCACCATTTCTCAAAATGACATGGGTGGCAGAGCATACTGGTTATGAAAAACCAAATGGTAGAAAAAAAGCATACTTCGCAGATACAATGGTAAAGGGTCCATTTTGGAAGTGGGATCACGACCACTATCTTACAGAGGTTGATGGAGTTACTACTGTGGTAGATGAAGTCAGATATAACGTTCCATTTGGACCATTGGGGATGCTAGTTGACAAAGTACTTGGTGGATCTTTAGTTACTGGAAGAATTTCATCCATGTTCAATGCAAGAGAATTTAGATTAAAGAGAGATATGGAAAATCACAATAAATTTAATCACCTAGACAGGAAAAAAATTCTGATTGCTGGGTCATCTGGTTTGATCGGTACTCAACTAGTTGCTTTCTTAGATACTGGCAATCATGATGTTTGGAAACTAGTTAGAAGAGAAGCAGATTCCAATAAAAAAGAAATTTCTTGGAGTCCCTCAGAAGGAAAGATTAATCCAAGTGAAATAGAAGATTTTGATATTGTAATTCATCTAGGTGGTGTAGGAATCGGTGATAAAAGATGGAGTAAAAAAAGAAAGGCTGCAATTAGAGATAGTAGAGTTGATAGTACTACATTATTGAGCGATACACTAGCTAATCTAGAAAATAAACCTGAATTGTTCATGGTAGCAAGTGCAATAGGATATTACGGAAATAGAGGAAACGAAATTGTAGATGAAAATACTAGCATAGGTGATGATTTTCTTACAGAAATTTGTGAAAAATGGGAAAATAGTGCTGATTCTGCTAGGAAAGCCGGAATCAGGACCATTCATACTAGAACAGGAATTGTAATATCTGCAGTTGGTGGTGCATTAGGTAAAATGCTTCTACCAGCAAAAATGGGAGGAGGTGGTCCAATTGGAGGAGGGAAACAATGGATGTCTTGGATTTCAATGGATGATCAAATATATTCTATGTATCACTTGATGATGAGTGAGGGTACTGAGGGAGCATATAACCTTACAGCACCAAATCCAGTTAGACAAAAGATGTTTGCAAAAACTCTAGGTAAGGTTTTGAGACGTCCAGCATTCGCACCATTACCTGGATTTGTTATGAGGATAATGTTTGGAGAGATGGGTGTAAAACTAACTCTGGATAGTCAGAGAGTTATCCCTAAGAGACTTCAAGAATCTGGATACGAATTTACCCATAAGGATTTAGAACCTGCATTGAGAGATTCTCTAGGCAAATGGAGGTAGAATATGCAAGAAACCCTTGCTGAAATTAGAAATATCTCTGTAACTGGTAGAAAAAATAGACTCTATGGGGGCTTACTACTTATTTTGATAGGGATTATTGCAGTTTTGGAGGCTGCTGACAGCGCTACTCTACTAGAACTCACAATGATTTTTGGATTCTTCACTGCAGGATGTCTCGTCCTACTAGAATCTACTACACAAGTATGCGTTTATCATGGATTCATGGGTACTCATGAGTCTTCCTCTGGAAGAAAGAAGCATTCGGATAATTTAGTTGCCGCTGCTTGTAGAAGTAAGAGTTGGATAATAATATTCCAATCAGTAATTTTTGGGGTACTATCGATAGTAATCTCACTTTGGGTAATCACTTAATCAGAGAACCAAGGGTGTTTACCAAAGTGATTTCTTGGAACAATTTCGCCACTTAATGAAAAATGTTTGAAACCTAATAAAACTGATTTTAAGTAGGAGTTTAATCTTGGTTTAACCCATAAAAAATGTGGAATTATAGCAACAAATTTGGGTATTTTCGCGAGAATGAAAGGATAGACTGTAATTGTTAATTTTGAATGTATGCCTATGCTTTCAATAGTCCATACTACGAATGACTGAGGGCCATTTTCTTCACCTATTGATAATGAATAACCCTTGCCTTCTTCCCAAGACAGGAACTTTCTGATGTAGCTTCTACCATTCAAGTAAACCAATTTATCGATATGGTTGTCCTCCCCCCATGAAATAACTTCGTTTGATTTACAAAATGGATGATTATGATTCAAGTTCCCAGGTGGACTAATCAAATCCCATAACTCATCTCTTGACAATTCAAATTCCATAGATTTTGTTACTGATAATCTATTTTCATAATTAGACAACATTCTTCGCCCTCGACGATTTAATTGACTAATTTCCTTTCCACTTAGCTTCCTTGCGTTCGAGAAACGCTTGAACTCCGATTTCCTTGTCTTCAGTATCGAATAACGCAACGAACTCAGATCTTTCTGCTAATATTCCATCAGTCATTCCCAAATCAAGTGCTGCACGAACAGCACGCTTTGCTACCTTGATTGTGTATGGGGACTTTTTACCAATATTTTGCGCCATAATCATTGTAAAATTTTCAAGTTTTTCAGGCTCCACTACAGCATTAACCAGACCAAGACGAAGTGCCTCGTCAGCATCAATCATATCTCCTGTCATTACCATCTCCATGGCCTTACCGTAACCTACTATATTGGATAAACGCTGAGTACCTCCGCCACCAGGAATAAGGCCTAAATTAATCTCAGGGGTGCCAAATTTTGCACGATTACTCGCAATCCTGATATCGCATGAAAGTGCTAATTCGGTCCCACCACCTAGTGCGAAACCATCAACCATGGCTATTGTAGGCTTTGAAAGATTCCAAACTCTCTCCCAAGCATTATTTTCAAAAAATGGACGGACATCATCAGAATTCTTGCCAACAAATTCTGAAATATCGGCCCCGGCCGCAAAAGCTGCAGGTTTCTGCTTCTTACCTTCAGCCGCAGGTAGAGGAGGTGCACCACGAATTATGATTACACGTATTGAGTCATCTGATTCGGCATCTGCACATGCATTTTTCAACGCTTCATGAGAAGATGAATTCAGTGCATTAAGCTTCTCAGGCCTATTGAGAGTCCAAATAGAAACAACTCCAGCGGAGGGACTGATACCCTCAATTGGTATATTCTCAACGATAAGCGCATCATCACTCATAGACCCCCCCAGTAGGATTTATCGCTTGAATATATCACAAGACAGGAGGTGGCGGAGGAGGTGGCATTCCAGAAGGGCTGGGGGGTGGAGGTAAACCCCCTTCAGGAGGAGGAGGAGGTGGCATTCCAGGGATACTAGGAGGAAGGGGGAGTATCTCTGAAGATGGAAAATCATCTGGATTTTCTGATTCTGAAACCTTGTCATTAATCTGTAAAGGTGTTCTTAGTTTAAGAATACGATTTTCATCAATTCTAACATATGATACACCTAATGGTATACTGTTGTCCGGAGTTAAATTTTCTTCAATAACTTCGAGGTCATGGTCGGATCTAGAAAGTATCTTACCAAGATCCTCTCCATCCTCTAAATCGGTCCACATCCTTACCTTAGCGGCTCTTCTTTCAGCCAAGGCCATTCTCCTACGTCTCTCAATGCTACTTCTAATTTCAGCCCGCTTTTCTCTCCTATCCTTGACATAGGACTCAATTTCAGCCTCCATTTCTGATACTGCATCAGTTTCAACTACCAACTTTTGGGCGACTTTTTTTGATGAGCTGATAATAGGTATTTCCGAAACCGGTATATTGGCTAACATATCATTAGGTAATGTAGGAGGAGGAGGAGGAGGGGCTGCTGGCATCGCAGGAGTAGCCACTCTTTTTCTATTAAGTCCTATTTCTTCGTCGGATTCAACAATTTCATTGTCAACTACTTCTGTTAAGATTGGTGATGGTTCATCAACTTCAACCTTAGGTGACACTGGTGGTTTTGGCAGAGGTCTTCGGCCAGAAAACACAAGTAAAGCAAGTAATGCCATTAAAACCACTCCAGAAGCAATTCGTATACCTATTTCCATAGTGCCCTGAAGCACCAGATAGGCAGGTGTACCGACTCCAATTAGAGTCAACAATAGAAGCCGAGTGTACGACACCATGACAGTTCCTAACCTAACACGCCGAGTTTTCTCACTTCACTTTGACGGGCTATCGATAAGAAATGATAATGATTTTAGTGCCTTTGCTCTGTGTGAGAATGAGGATTTTAAACTTGGTTCCATTTGAGCAAAGGTACGACCATCTCCTTCGCTTGGAATAAATACTGGATCGTAACCAAAACCACCTTCTCCTAGTCTTTCTTTTGAAAAAATACCCTTACAAATACCTATCGCCTTCCATTTTTTTTGGCCATCACTGATTATGGCTACTGCCCTATATTCGCCCTCTCGATTATTAGATTCAGACAATTTTTCTAAGAATCCATCAAGACCTAAATTAGAAAGTACACTTGCCGAAGATGCTCCCGGCCAATCTTTGAAGAAACTTGTAAAAACTCCTGAATCCTCTACAAGAATATAACTTCCTTCGAATTCTGTACCTGAAATTAAAGATAATGCCTGATCTATTTTCGACTCCGCTACAGAATCTAATCCTAGATGCTTTGGTTCTTCAAAATTAATTATTAATCCCTCTAAAGGTAGTGGTTCGACAGTATGTCCTAATTCACCAAATATATCTCTTGCTTCCTGAATTTTATATTGGTTACTGGTAGCGAATAATATACGCATAATATAGCCTCAAGCATGATATCTTACTCGACCACGGATCGCATTGAATCTTTCAATGACATCTTTGGCATTTGGCTCTGGTCCAGTTTCTCCAGATAAATATCCCTCTATCATTGCATCTAAAGAATTTTCAATCGAATAGTGGCTAGCAGTGAGACATTCATTTAATACCTGTAAATCCAAACCTAAGTGCTCTATTTCAGGAGATATTTTTGCTAATCCAAAATCTATCAAACTTAGATTACCATCTTCTGAAAGAATTACATTATGAGTAGTTAGATCACCATGAGAAAAACCAGCCTCGTGTAGCTGACGAATTAATTTACCAAAATTCTTAATTTCTTTAATCCCGGCAGTTCCATCCAAAAGAGCCTCATATAGAACTCTGCCATCAATATGAGACAAAAGCATCCAACCTTGCTCAAGATTAAGATTCAAAAGAATAGGACAGGGGAATCCTATCAATTGCATACGAGTTAAGATTCTTGCTTCTGTAGTTAATCTCTGACGAGTTAATCTACGTTCCAATGAAGGGTGTCTATATTCTTTAGGTTCTCTTTTTTTAAGAACCACTTTTCGGCCAAGCCAAGATCCCAAATTTACCTTTGCTTCAGCACCAATATGAAGAGTCTCTTGGTCCATCCACATTGGGATAGAGTCGGAATTCATGCTTCGCGGAGATGAGATGACTTGAAAGCGGTTACACCTGAGGGTTTAGTGAAAGGACATGACCATGCAGATGTCAACAACCCCCATACAAAGGGGTTCAATATCAACCAAATCTTACTCTGATGAGATTGTTGACAAGGAGGCTGGGAGATTATTTGAAGTCATTAATCAACCTAAATTATGGGATTTAGAAACTTGTCGCCACATAGCACCATTAACCCTTGAAATTAATGAACTTAAGAAAGAAAAGGATGTTTTTCTTATTGCTCATTCTTATCAGACACCGGACATAATTTATGGGGTAGCAGATTCCGTTTCAGATAGTTATACACTTTCAAAGGCTGCCCGTGATGCTCCACAAAATACAATTTTATTCTCTAGCGTACGTTTTATGGCAGAGACTGCTAAGATAGTTAGCCCTCACAAAACTATCATCCATCCATCTCCTGAGGCTGGATGTTCTCTTTCAGACTCTATAACCGCCCAAGATGTTAGAGCTCTAAAAGAAAAGTACCCCGATGTACCTGTTGCTTGCTACATAAATACAACTGCTGAAGTAAAGGCTGAGGTAGATGTATGTGTCACAAGTAGTAACTTCTTGAAAATCTGTGAGAGACTTCCTGGAGATAAATTGATTTTTGTTCCAGATAGGCTAATGGGCAAACATCTGACAGAGTATTTAGAGGGGAAAAAAGAAGTAATAAACTATCATGGAGAATGTTATGTTCATTCGACATTTACAGGTGAAAAAATTAAGTCTTGGCGTCAGAGATCTGCAGATCAAGGTATTTCTCTCAAAGTATTAAGTCATCCTGAATGTGACGCCGATGTAATCGCTGAAAGTGATATTGTAGGAAGTAGTGAAAAATTGATGAATGAGGCTATGAGATTAAGTTCAGAAGGTGAATCTGATATAATGCTCATAACTGAATGTGGCACTGCAGATAGGCTCAGAGCTGAAAGTGAAAACGAAATTAATCTGATTGGCACTTGTGTAATGTGCCGTTACATGAAAATGACACTTTTAGAAGACATACTTCAGGCACTTAGAGAACCAAGAAAAAATCAGATTATTGAACTTGATGAGGAGATAATCAAAAAGGCTCAAAAAAGTCTTAATGAAATGTTTAGACTGGCAGAATAATATTTTCAATTATCTGATTTATTTAATGAAATGTTCTTCTCACGGGCTGTCTGAAATGCTCTGAGTACTAAAAGAGGAATTAGCATTAGAATTGCGCTCTGAAGTATTACTGATGAATAAGGCTCAAACGTTTCTTCAAGAGAATGAATCCTTATCTCAATTTCGCCATCTTCCGATTCTTCTATCCATGCAACACCAGAAATAAGAACTTGAGGTTGAGTCTGATCTACTTCTTCATCGATAGTCAATTGAGTTGTTTTATTAAGTTCAATATCATGTAAAAAAACATCATTAGCAGATAATCTATTTTCTTGAGGAATTGTTGGATCATATCTTGGAATTTGTAAGAATGAGACTTTTCCATGACCTATGCTGACAGAAGATGAAGGCCAAATAGGGTCCGAAAGTAATAGTTGAGTTCCTTCCCTCAAATCAATTAGAATAGTACGATTAACCGGTCCTATATCTACTACTGCAACGATATAATCGCCTTCCATTACAAGTTCTACTATTGTAGAATTTGAGTAATCTATAGGTTCTTCAAAGACATCCTCAAGAAATTCATCTAGAACTTCGTCAGTTGTATTGGCTATTGGAATATACCAAGCAGCCTGTTCCTGTTCTAGATGACTAACATGAATTACTGGACCATCGGATGTAGAATTCGCAACGGCGATTAATGGACCAAAATTGGCAGCCACGCTGTAAGGACCTGATGGAGCGGAAAATTGCTCAATTTGTCCTGAAGTGCTGATGTAAAGTAATGAATCATTGCAGACAGCTACAATAATAACTTCTTGATTGGAGTTTTCGGCTAGTAAAACGTCGATTAATGGACTATTTATTTGATCAGATATATCGAAATCAAGCGGCCACACCACTTTGCTAAAACTTTGATTTTTATCTGAAAAAGCCCAATATTCTAGGTTACTAGAATCAAACAACACAAAACCATTTTCAGAGGCTGAGACTTTTGGTGTGGAATTCCATCCTGCTATCGAGTTCATTGTAGACAATATTTCTGATTCTCTAGTTTCGGAGTTCCAAGAAATTACTTCGATTGTTCCGTTTTCATTTTCTTGAACTGTGACTAACCAATCTCCTGAGCCAGCAGCGTAAGTTGGCCATTCAACTCCTTCGACTGGAAAATCTTGATGTGTAGCATCCCATAAAAGAACAGTACCAGTACCCACTAAAATTGCAATAATTACTGCTCCAGTCTGTTTGCTAGAAGGTTCTCTAAATGGTTCGAATAATGAATTTACAGATCTTCTGAATTGTCTAAACCAGACCCTAGGATTGTCAATTAATCTAGCAACTCTACGAGAAAATAATCTTTCATCGGCAACAGACCAAATTGATGAATGAGTCTTTTCAGTGAGGGAGACTGCTAAAGTGGCAACTAGAATACCGCCAATAATATCTACAATCCAATGAATTCCTAAATACAAAATTGTGAAACCTGTGATCCAAATAAAAATCATTAATACGGTTCGGAATCGACTCCAGCGACCATCTTCATCCCATTTTACATAAGTCAGCCATACTGCAAATGGCAGGCCAATGTGTAAACTAGGCATACCATTTGTGAAAGGATCAATTCTAGTGAACCAATTATGTATAACTGGTGTAAGATCATATGCAATAGTTTCCATATCTGGAATATGATCTCCCGTCACTCTGACATTAAAGAAAAGATAGAATGGGATTGCAAGTATGTAAACCCAAAACATTGACAAAGATACCCGATCAGCCATATGTCTATCATCAAAATAAATTGGATACAAAAATGAGGCAAATGTAGCAGTCATAAAGCCCATTACATAGAAATGTGTTAAAACAATAGAAAGTATTTCATTCTGAAAAGACTCTTGTATCCAAAGTACGATGTCCCCCTCAATGGCATAAACATAAGGAGTCATGTCAAGTTGTGTGTTTGCCATCAAAATTCTATCAAGTTGATCCAATAAATCTTTCCAAAGATAAACCGAGAATACTACAATCATATGAGCCCAATAACGTCTAAACATATCAATAAAACCACTAATTCTTATCTTAGCCCAAGGTGGTTTAACAATAGGCATAAGTGCTATTGATAGAAGAATTGCACCCATTAACCAAGAGATGTATATGCCTGAACCACCAGCCATAGCGTTGTCTCCCCTTATACGATCGGAGAGACTGTGTGTCAAGAAGTCAACCCTAGATAGATCGACAGGATATTTAGCAAAAAAATCTAATTTAACCTAAGAAATCCTAACTTTAGAACTCTTTCTACCATCTAATTCTGATAATATATTTTTTACAATCAAATCAAAAGCCTCTGCGGTTGATCCATCGGGTTCAGCAATTATTCGATGTACACCGTCATCTCCACCACGTACTATCCCGGGATCAAAAGGAAGTGAACCAAGAAAAGGTACTTCCAATTCTTCTGCAGCAGAAGCACCACCTCCCGATTTGAAAATATCTAGAGTCACAGACCAAGATCCTGTAGAGTCTGTATGTACATCAATTGGAATACCAGAGGGACCAATAATGCTAATTTCACTATCAGGAGGTGCAGATCCTTTCAGATTATATCCACTCATATTTTCAACTACACCAAGACATTGTAGAGAGACAGTTTTAGCAAAATTAATTGATTTTCTTGAGTCCAATAGAGCAACCTCTTGAGGAGTTGTGACTATGACTACGCCATCTATTCCTGGAAGACTCTGAGAAACGGTTAATGGCTCATCACTAGTTCCTGGGGGGAAATCAATAATCAATGCGTCTAGTTCTCCCCAAGCAACATCACCTATGAATTGCTGAATTGCACCAAGCTTTATTGGACCACGCCAAATTACGGGTTTATCCGGATCTTCAAGTAAGAAAGCCATTGATATTACTTTCAAACCATGAGGCCCTATTGCAGGAAATATCTGGCCGTTCTCAACATGTAAATCTACATTCTCAATGCCTAGCATTTTCGGCACGTTAGGACCAGTTATATCGATATCCATCAAACCTACTTTCTTACCTTGACGAGCAAGAGAAAGTGCTAATCCTACTGAAACTGTTGATTTACCAACACCTCCTTTACCTGATAGAACCATTATTTTATGCTTGATTTCTTCATCCATTTTTGTCATTCGCATTTTTCTCATCATCTGAGCATAGGCCTGCTCCATCTGCACTTTCTGTTCAGGTGAGGCCGAATCTTCGGAAGGTAGTTCTTTGATGTCTGATATTGGTTCCGGTCCCGAATGATGAGATATTGGCGAATCAGGCATCATTACTACTGACACTGTGAATTATACTTGAAGGCTTGTTGAGTAGCGTCTGAAAAAAATTACTAACATAATGTTACAATCTATTTTAGAAATTATGAGGTTTTAAATTTCCACTATGTTTGCCCGGACTTGTGCGTCTACTATTTGTCTGTGTGGGAAACACTTGTAGAAGTCAAATGGCTGAAGCCATAGCTAGAGATATGGGGCATCATGCATCATCAGCAGGAACACATCCAGGAATTGCTGTAGCTGAAAAATCAATTTTAGTTCTAAAAGAAATTAATATTGAAACCGATGAACTCAGACCGAAGTCAATAGAAGAAATTGATACCGAGGGTTGGGACATGATAATTAGTATGGGTTGTGGTGTTCATTGTCCGATGCTACCAATTGATGAAGACTGGGGTCTGGAAGATCCTGTGGGCAGATCAATTGAATTTTACAGAGAGACTCGTGACACCATCATTCAGAATCTCAAAAGGCTCTCAGCATAACAGACCGACGCTTAGAAAAACAATTCAGGCTTCGCAATCCATACACGAGTGTAGTGTAGTGGTTATCACCGGGCGTTGCCAACGCCTGAACCCGGGTTCAAATCCCGGCACTCGTACCAAAAAATCAATTCAAAAGATCCCTCTGGAATGTGAAATCTGATCAATCTAATTCTGAGTCTCTGAGAGTCACAACAACTGCAGTTGCAGCCAATGATAAAAGAAGTAGTAATCCTATGATAACCAAAGAAGTGGAATTTTCAGATAACCAATCTGAACTACTGCCTCCTGAAGTACTCTCTTCGACTATTGTAATGGAAAACATTTGCTCTTCAATTGGAGTCATTGATTGGAAAATATCAGATGCTCTAACCTGAAAGCCGATTTGACCAGAACTTAGTGTTGAACGAAGGCTGAACTCCATTGTAAAAACACCATCATTAGCAATTCTATCGGCACCAGTTCCATCATCAACAAGAGAAAGCCAAGTCTCAGATTTACCAATTGGAGCTAATCTGCCGATCTTAGTTTGAGCGGAAGATACACCGTCTGGATCATCTATGGTTACTTCCATTAGATAAGATGTGCTTTCTTTTTTGGGTATCTCTAATACTGAAACCCAAGCTCCATCTTTAATGAATGAGATATTTGTGATAGTAGGTGCCTCATTAACTATGGTCACTGACACACCATCATCTAGGAATGCAGAACCTCCTTGAGTATCTGAAACTTGTAATGGTATGGTTTTCGCACCAGGGGCAAGTGAATTTGGGACTGTGAATTCACCGACCCATTTGTTTAATCCCATATCAAAATCAAGTTCAACTAATTCACCGCCAGAACTCAAAAGGTCGACCATTACGTACTCAACACCATGACCATCCTCTGCACCTATACTTACACTGATTGAGTCACCTCTGTAAGCAACATTGGGAATGAACTCCCGCGAAGTTATTCTAGGCGCTGCATTCGTTATGGATATCTGATCAAATGCTTCTACATCAGTCCAAAGATCGTTCATGTGAACCGATACATTTTCAAGCCCAAATTCTAATCCTTGATATTCGATAAAAGAGGTCCAAATGGAGTCATGTATTACTGCATCGCCATTTAATCCAGAATCAGAGAGGGTTACCAAGCCTAGACCGAATACAGATAGATCTACAGTTACGCCAATCACATCAGTGTCTACATCTTCTATCAATGCTTCAATATGAGCAGACCCCCCTTCAGTATACAGGACACCCTCTCTAAATGAAAGAGAGAGCAAATTTGGAGGTGTATTTTCCGCCGCTGTAATTATTGAGGGATAAAGAACTCTCTCAAGATTTTGATTTTCAATCAGACGAACTACACTATTATCATCTACTCCAGGAAGTTCAAACTCAAATATTCTAGAAGCATTATGAACTAGTCCTGCTAAAATACCTTCATTGATTACGTTACCAAATCCTGTAAGGTTTTCGTTATCAGAAATTATTTCCCACTCTGCAAGTTCAACGATATGGCCGTCCGCCAAGCCCTGAGATATTCCTATGACTCTGATCATTGGAGTTATACCTTCGGTACTAGTTGGAAATGAGTCCCCAATCTTTAGAATTGAAGGAACGATTCCGCTCTCTCTAAATCCAGTAATGTTTAGATCTCCATCATATGAAGGTCTTTCTGGTTCAACTATAATTGGTGAAATCTCAGGATATTCATTACTCGTATTACCATTATCCTCTACATATTGATAACGTATAATACGATTTTCCCAATCAGTTTGAGGTACTGTATATTCAAAAGTCAAATTATGTTCAGCCTGAAAATCCTGAGATATAGGGCCTATTGGAGTTGAAGAGACATTGAACCAAACTTCATTCCGTATAATGTCAACTTCAAAATTTTCTCCAGTTGAATTTGACTGTATGTCGGATTGCTCAATCTGGCGTACTAATCCGAAAGAGCCTGATACATCACCAGAATATTCTCCATCAACAATGAGGCGATCCTCAACAACTTCGCCTCCACGTTCTTCAATATGAAGATCTGAAATTGTACCATTTACTTGTACATTGAATTGATCTTCTCTGATTGGAAAACCAAAATCTCCTGAACCTTTTATTTTCAAAAGGCTATCTTCTCTGATCCCATCAACCCATTTTTCTCGAGATCTGAATTCATCTAGTTCGAAGCTAAAAACTTCATCGACAGACTGAATACGAACAGTCATATTCGCTTCAATCTGATTATCTGAAAGTCTGCGAACGCCATCTTCATCCCAAGTTTCAAAATAAAACACCGATAGTTCTCCAAATGCACCCTCACTACTATTGTTTGAACCACCATTGAATGAAAGATGTCCTGTAGCATCGATTCGAATACGCTCTGTAAGTATTCCATTTTGCCATGATCTTAGGATATAGGCATCATTGACTATTGCCTCTACACTAATATCATCATCTTCTGAATTACTATCAAATTGAAGTTGGCCAACTCCTCTCATTTCAAATATTTGACTTGTAATTTCATTTCCCTCGTGAGTCTCATTCATCCATACACGATCTAGATCAAGTGAAAGAATGATCTGTTCATTACCAGTATCGGCATTCAGAAAAAGACTGCCATTACCTAATTCACTGGCGGTTAGGACTTCTCCTTGACGCTTTTGCCAGCCTCTTCCTTCAAAGTATAATGTTGAAGCATCACTCTCAGAACCATCTAATTCCCAAGTAGTTTCACGTGTTATTTCATGATCTGATGTGGGTTGATTCCACATGGTCATGTTGAATGATCTTGAACAAGATGCTTCAGATGTTTGAACATTAATTTCGATCTCATCTAAGAAAACGGGTTCTGATGGAATTATGATATCAACTTCTCCACCAGCAACAACAATTGATGAATTAACCTCTGTACCTATTACTATCCCCTCGCGGATATGATTAATATCAACTGTAACTGCACTTGGAGATTCACCATTTTCAAATGCTGGATCAAAAGTTACTAGATATCTGTGTATAATCAAATCTAGCACAAATTCTCCTGAATCGTCAAGACCATTTTCGATATCCCAATCGACCAGAATCTCACAATTTCTTTCCGGCTCTACATCATCGGCTACAACAAAACCACTCATGGGTGCTAGAAGCATTATGCAGAGAATAAGTATGGCCGTGAACCTATTGAGCACAACCTTTCCTTGAGACTCTATGGTTTGAAGACTTCCCCAACATGACCATGATTGATCTTTAGAACAGTGGTTCATCCCAGTCTTCTTCATCTTCCTCTTCCATCAAGCGTTCCTTCCATAGTGAAGTAGGAACATCATCATAGACGCCGGCGTATGGATCTTCATCTTCCTTATTTTCTTGTTCCAACATCGCTAAACGAGCGAATTCTCGTGCATCGGCCTTGAATTTCCAATAGTGAATTCTCCACTCTCTACCATCCCATAGAGTAGTCTCTTCTGATTCTGTTGTCAGAAGATCATAGTCTTGCAGTTGATAGAATAAATTTCGATCAGTGGGCTCCAATGCATTATCTATTATACGATTAGAGAATCCAAAAAAACCGAGCGCATGTTCAGCTATTGATTCGGCAACAATCACTTCCATGTCCATGTCGACTTTTCGACGGATAGCGAGAGTTAACTCTGCAAGCGTCATTCCCATCGCATCTTACCCCAGTGTATGAATATGGGAACCCGTTCTATATCAATAATCGCACCATAAGTTCACAATTTACATTCCTTAATTTTCAAAATATGATAGTGCGAAGTGATTAATCCACAACTCATAGCCGACAGGACATGGAGGGAGATACTACGCCGACCTTTCTAGGGCTCGATGAGGAGTCAGAAGGTCCTTGGGATGTTGTTTTTATTCCAATACCATTTGAAATGACAACTAGTTGGGGAGAAGGCACTGAACATGGCCCTATGGCTACGATTGAGGCCTCTTCTCAAGTTGAATTATATGATCCACTTTTGAAAGATGAATTGCCTTGTGGAATGCGTTTTCATACTGCAAAACCTTGGAGCTCAAAGGCAGGAACTCTAAACGAACAACTAGAATCAATATCTGAATTTCTGAAGTCTTGGATTGTAAGCGATACTTTTCCTGTTATACTCGGTGGTGAACACGGTATATTGCCTCCAATTGTTAATGCACTTACTGATCATTCATGTATAAGTGGAGATCTATCGAAATTGACTATAATACAGATTGATGCACATGCTGATCTCAGAGATTCATTAAATGGAGAAAAGTTCAGTCATGGAACTGCTGCAAGAAGATCTCTGGACGCCGGAATAGGGAATTTGATACAGATAGGAATACGTGCACTTTCTCTTGAGGAATCAAAACTGATAGAAATGGATGACCGAATTGATACGTTTTATGCACGTGACTTATTTAATCCAATTAATGGAAAAATGGAATGGGATAATCTGATTAAAGAAATTAAAAAATTGTCTGGTCCTGTCTGGATTACATTCGATGTTGATGGCCTAGATGGATCTCTCGTTCCAGATACGGGTACGCCGGTTCCAGGAGGACTTACTCACTGGGGTGCTGTTGAGATTATAGAAAGAATTTTTTCATCTGAGGCTAATGTAATTGGAGCAGATATTAACGAGATTGTACCAGGAAGCGATCGATTGACTCAATTTAATGCGGCCCTTATTGCCACTAAGATAACTTCCTGCCATATTGCCAACTTATTGGACAAAAAGGGAGAATGATTGAATCGTATGGCCTCGTCAGCGGCGCTATGCGCCGCTTGATGTTAGCCATGGTCATCTCTTCTTTGGTTATTGTTTCAGCATCTCCAATCATTACTGCAGAACAGGAATGGCCAGGAGAACCAATTGATAATCATGTTCACATGACTTGGGCCGCAATGACAATTGAAGTCAATGATTGGGCAGATGATAACCCCGATATTGTCGACTTAGTTGACATTGGTGATTCAGAGCTTGGAAAAACTCTCTGGGTTGTTAGGTTATCTGATTGGTCCATGGAAACAAAAGCTGATGGGAGTCCGAAAGAAGTCATCTACATCGATGGAGGACATCATGGCAACGAGTACCTAGGTACCGCTCTAGCATGGCTGTCTGCAAAATGGTACATCAATGGTTGGAACAATGGAAATGAAGAAGCGATTCGTGTCTTGCAGAACTCAGAAGTTCATGTTCTGATTATGCTCAATCCGGATGGAAACGATTTTGATACACGTTGGAATATCAACCAAGTTGATTTAAATCGAAATTACAATCATTATTGGAATACCTGTTCGCCAACACAACCCGGAACGAGTGCTTTTAGTGAATCTGAAACACTTGCAAATTCAATTTACATGAACACTGAAGTTCCTGATGCTGATCTGTATGTAACCATGCATACTGGGGTTTGGATTATGCTTTATCCATGGGGTAAATGGCCTGAGCAGCCCTCCGATTGGGAATTATTTCATCAGATTCGTGATGATGTTCATGCAAATATCTCAGATATACCTATTCGAAATGCAAATCAGGGTTTATACCCCAATTGTGGAACAAGTAGAGATTATGGATACGGTGTTATGGGATTCCCGACATTCACTTTCGAAACCGATGATGAACAGTTTGTTCCAGGCTCATTTGAATCACTAAATGAAAGGCTAGAAGAAGAAATGGATGTGATGCGATATCTAATAGAAAATATATGGTATTGGAGAGCAAGACTATCAATAACATCATTTGATTTTGATGGAAATAATATCAAAATTGATGTTAGTAACTTAGGTAGAGCTACTACTGCAAATGCAACTGTTCGGTACATAGATCAAGGTAATGTTCTTTGGACATCGGATGTATTTGGAGTAAATGCAACCAATAGTTCAAAGATAATTCTTAGTGCTTCAAATTTGACAATTTCAGAAAGTGGTAACTTTGAATTATACTATCAAAAAAGAGTTATTGACTCAAGTATGTGGGTTTCAGAATCTATTAACTCAACATTGATCATGATCAAGAATTCTGAAAATGGGTTTTTACCATCGCCTTCAATTATCCTAAGTATTGTGTGCATTTTATTTGCAGCAGCAAATCCTCGAGAAAATAAAAAATGAATACTATTCACTGACTTTTGCCCCCAAATAGTGATTTATTGATAGAATGATTTGTAAACTAATTGATAATCGGACATTTAGGGCTATTTATGCAAGTGAGTAATAATGAATTCAATGGTATCGGATCGCAACTTATTCTACCACTTTTTAAGGGAAATAAAAAGCCGCCAAACAACTCACTTATGGGATTAAATAAGAGTCAAAGAAATCTTGTGAAACAAGCATTGACCAAGGAAAATTTTGATGCTAAAAAAGGAACGATGATGGTTCTTTGGACGCCAAAATGTAATATTATTCTTGTAGGCATGGGCGATAAAGACAGTTTGACTAGTAAAAGAACAAGAAATACTGGCGCCCGACTGATTGCCAACATGTCTAAGAAGAAAGGATGTGAAATAACAGTAAGATTCACAAAAGGATGGACGAGTGAACGAATGATCGATTTTGCGGAAGGGATGATGCTTAGAGACTATGAATTTCTAGAACATCAAGAAATTTCAGACGACTACATAAGTAATCCTTGGAAAATAGAATTTCAAGCAAGTAGTAGATATCAAAAAGAGCTTACTGATGGTTTGAAAGAAACTCACTCTATTGTTTGCGGAGTTCATCTGGCTAGAGACCTGGGTAATGAGCCAGCAAATATCCTCTACCCTATGGAATATGCAAGAAGAGCACTAGAATGGGCTGAAGGGAAAAATAATGTAGAAGTTGAAGTTTATGATTGGGAGCAATTACAGGAATTTGGAATGGGAGGTTTGATTAATGTGGGAAAAGGAAGTGAAAGGAAGCCCTGTATGGTACTTTTCACGTTAAATCCTGAAGCAGATAAAGGGATTCAAAGACCCTGTATTGTAGGAAAGGGAATTACTTTTGACACTGGAGGAATTACACTAAAGTCCGGAAGCGGAATGTGGGACATGAAGTACGATATGTGTGGTGCTGCGGCTGTATTTGGATTGATGGAGGCACTTCAATTAACGAAATACAATAGACGGGTAAATGGCATTGCTTGTTTAGCTGAGAATATGCCTGGATCCGGCGCATATAGACCGGGAGATGTATTTGAGACATATTCAGGAAAGACTGTCGAGGTCTTCAGTACCGATGCAGAAGGTAGAAATGTTCTATCTGATGGATTATGGAAAGCCGGTGAGTTTGATCCTGAATATATTATTGACTTGGCCACCTTAACTGGAGCAATTGTAACTGCCTTAGGAAATCAAATATCAGGAATGTGGTCAAACAATGATATGCTTGCTAAGAAAGTAGAGAAGGCGGCCAAAAGATGTGGCGAACCCGTATGGAGAATGCCACTTAATGACCAATTTAGGAAGTACATGACCGACTCTGCATTTGCAGATATAAGAAATGGTTCAATAGGAGGTAGAGCAGGGTCATCAAATGCAGCTGCTGCTTTTCTTGAATTCTTTGTCCCTAACCGAAACTTCGAAAAGAAAGGTGAGAAAATACCTTGGATTCATCTAGATATTGCTGGAACCGCATGGGGACCGGGGTCAAAGGCTCGTTCAGAAGGATATAATCCATTATTCCAATATGGGACATCTGGCGTACATGTTAGAACCCTATACAGAATGATCACTGAGGAATGATTCAATCTTCATCTTCGCTATGATTCCAATCAGGAGTGCTTGGTTCGACTTTTGCCCACAGGACGTCATCAATACGCAGAACACTAATTGCTGCCTCGGTTGCACCTATTATTGCTTGGCTAGAGACAAAAAGTGGATCATGTATACCTGATTTAGATACATCACAGATTTTACCAGACATGGCATCGAGGCCCATCCATTCTCCTTTTTCTGACTGTTGAGCCGATAAAGCAAGGATATTATCAATTGGATCGAGGCCCGCATTTTCAGACAACACTCTTGGAATAATTTCTAATGCGTCTGCGAATCCTTCTATTGCTAATTGCTCACGACCTCTTTGGCTAGTCGAATAAGCACGAAGATGGCGAGCAAGGTGAATCTGTGTTGCTCCTCCACCAGGAAGGATAAAAGGGTTATTTACAAGTCTGAAGGCAACTCCTAATGCATCATCAAACGCTCTTTCAGATTCTTCACGGATAATAGGAGTTGTACCTTTTATTATTGCAGTCATTGCTTCTCCTTCACCTTCAATAGTAAGGTGCCAAGTATCATTAATTTTTGTTTCAAATCTTGATAAATATGAGCCAGCATCAGATTTTTTAAGGCGGTTCATGTCACGAATCATTGATGAACCTGTCAATATACAAATTCTCTCAAGATCTTCCCTTTCAAAGCGTCTGTAACTTGTTATTCCAGCATCTCTAAGCATAGGAATTGCTTCATCTGAAATTCCATCACGTACACAAAGTAGGTCTACTGCATTATCTTTGAGTGACTTAACCATCCTTTCTAGGTGAGTTATTTTCCGTTTTTGAAATCCGGAAATTACTCCAGTATCATTTATCTCAATTTGAGCATCTAACTCTAATGACAATGGTTCGAAGCCTCCATCTAATACCACAATTCGGCCTGTTTCTGAATCTTTAGGTGTGGATGAGTCAAGACGTTTTTTACGTACAACTAAGCCCCTTACTAGTTCGCTATCGGACGCCTTTCCACTAGAAATTTGGAGTCTTTTAACTCTTATTTTTTCAACATCATCACTACCTTCTATCGAAGAAAGGATATTCGCTGCTTCAAGTGCTAATTCAGTCATTTTTCCAGCCAAAGAAGAGTCCACCTTACCTGCTAGCGTTGTTGAAATAACATCTTTCATCTGCTTATCATCAGCATCCCTCGCAATCATTTCAATCTGTTTCATTGATTCTTCGCATGCTAATTGATATCCTTTCATAATCAGTGAAGGATGAACTCCAATACGTGAGAGCTCTAATGCATTTCTCAGCAATTCGGCTGTCAAAAGAACCGAAGTTGTTGTACCATCTCTTGCAACTCTATCCTGAGCAGAACTTGTAGCAATCAATAGATTGGCTGTGGGGTGCTCTACTTTTGCAGTCTCTAAAACAGTTACTCCGTCATTTGTAACTAGCACTGAACCATTTTCATCTACCAACATTTTGTCGGCACCTCGGGGCCCTAAAGTAGAACGTATGGCTCCAGCAAGAGCTATGGCCGCGTTGACATTATTCACCAATGCAGAACGACCCTCTATACGGTCAGTATCCTGTAAAGCGACATCATGCTCAGACTCGACCATGAAATACTCCAAAGGCCTTTTCGATTTGAATGCATGCAAAAAGAATCAAGGAATATTACTGACATACTTGCCTCGGGCAAATTACTGCATTCATTACCGTTTGATTAAAATATAGGCAACTAGTCCGACTATACAACCTGAAGTTGTGTAGTGGTATTATGGAAAACGTAGATCGTGACGATTTTGAGGAAAAAATGATTCAAGAAATGTCACGAATGTTTGCTGATATGGGTATGCCAATAGATACTGAATTATTACAAAACCTGATACGTCAAGTGAGAGAACAATTTGAAGCAATGGGTATGGATCCTGAAAACATGAAGACGGGTGATATTCGTATGGCTGTAAACTCGGATACTGAAGATTTTAGAAAACAAATGGAATCTATGTTAAATGGCCCCGGTGGTATGGCTGATTTATTCAAAAATATGGGAATTAACGTGCAATTCCAAGGTTCCAGTAATGTTGGAGATGTGATTAAACCAGCAGAAGTTGAAGTAAATATTGACGATCTAGTAGATGGTGATCTAGAACTTCCAGTTGAAGATGTTTTCATTCATGAAGATCGTATGTGTGTTACTATTGACATCTCCAGATTATCTGACCTTAAGTCAGAAGATGTTGAACTTAACATCACAGATAGTGGTCGAGTTCTACAATTAATGAAAACTACACAGTTAAGGCCACTGAAGCGATACAAACTCCCACATTCAGCAAAGAATATTGCTGAATGGAATGTTAATAACGGGATTCTTGATGTTAAATTTGATATCAGCAAAGACTGAGAAAAATGTAAAAAATGAAGCATAAATTAAGGAGTGAATGAAATGAGTGAAGCAGTTATTGGAATAGATCTTGGAACAACAAACAGTTGTGTGGCAACTTTAGAAGGAGGTCAGGCCACAGTAATACCTAACTCAGAGGGAAGCCGAACTACCCCCTCTGTAGTAGCTTTTACGAAGGATGGTGATCGCCTAGTTGGTATCACTGCAAAGAGGCAAGCAGTAACCAACCCAGAACGCACAATAATGTCCGTCAAGAGAGAGATGGGTAGAGAGTGGAAGAAAGAAATTGATGAAGAAGAATACACTCCTCAAGAAATATCAGCATTTGTATTGCAGAAGTTAAAATCTGATGCTGAGGCTTATCTTGGCCAAGAAGTGACTCAGGCTGTAATCACCTGCCCTGCCTACTTTGATGATGCCCAAAGGAAGGCCACTCGCGATGCTGGCAGGATTGCTGGATTGAACGTATTACGAATTATCAATGAGCCAACTGCGGCTGCTCTAGCTTATGGGGTTGACAAGGAGGAGGATCAAACAATACTTGTTTATGATTTAGGAGGAGGTACATTCGACGTATCGATTCTAGAGATTTATCTTGTAGATGGTCAACCTCAAATTGAGGTCAAAGCAACCAGTGGCGACAATAGGCTTGGTGGAGACGATTTCGATGAAACAGTCATAGAATGGATATTATCTGAATTCAAGAAGAATACCGGTATAGATCTTTCAAGTGATGCACAAGCTATGAGTCGCTTGCGTGAAGCGGCTGAAAAGGCAAAGATAGAGTTGTCTGGGACCGGAAATACACAAATCAATTTGCCCTTCATCACAATGAAAGATGGGCAACCAGAACATCTTGATCTATCACTATCTAAGGCGAAATTTGAGAAACTTATTGGAGGACTGATTGAGCGTACAATGGCTCCCACACGTCAGGCGATGAAGGATGCTGGAGTTTCCAAGGGAGAAGTGGATAAGGTAATCTTAGTCGGAGGATCAACCCGTGTCCCTGCAGTTCAAACTGCAATTGAGAAGGAAGTTGGTAAGGCACCATTCAAGGGTATCAATCCTGATGAAGCAGTTGCTGTAGGAGCCGCCCTTCAAGCAGGAATTATCGTCGGTGACGAGGGGGTAACTGATGTACTACTTCTCGATGTTACTCCTCTAACTCTCGGTATCGAGACACTGGGTGGAGTGACTACTACAATGATCGAGCGTAACACAACAATCCCTAGTCGACGTTCCGAAGTATTCTCTACAGCCTCGGACAATCAACCAGCGGTCGAAGTTCATGTCTTACAGGGAGAGCGCGAATTCTCCAAGGACAATACAACCCTTGGTCGATTCCATCTTATGGGTATTCCGCCAGCTCCTCGTGGGATTCCGCAGATTGAAGTTACCTTCGATATTGATGCTAATGGTATCGTCAATGTATCTGCAAAGGACCTAGGTACAGGAACTGAGCAATCGATTAAAATCGAAAGCCAAACATCCTTGTCAGAGGACGAAATACAGGCTAAAATTTCTGAAGCCGAAGATTTTGCTGAAGAAGATAAGCGTCGTAAGAGTCGAGTTGATCTACGAAATCAAGCAGATAGCATAGTTTACCAAACTAGGAGAATGCTAGATGAATCTGGAGACAAACTGAGTGAAGAAGACAAAGACCCAGTAAATGAGAAACTCGATGAACTTGAAGCATTGATAATGAAAGAAGGAATACACATTGATTTTGAAGAACTAGATGAGGCTGCAATACAAACTAAGATGGGTGAACTGGAACAGGTTATGCATGGAGTCTCTACAAAATTGTATGAAGCTGCGGCGGCTGAAATGGCTGAACAACAAGATGTGAATGAGCAAGAAGAAGATTCAGACGAAGTAGTGGAAGCTGACTTTGAAGTCGTTGATGAAGATGAGAATTAATCTCTGATCCCATTTATCATAGCATCACATAGAGCATCTAAGTCATATTCTGGGCTCCAACCCCAGTCCTCCCTTGATGATTGATCATCTATAGAATCCGGCCAAGAGTCAGCGTACTTCTGCCTAATATCTGGATTAAAATCACAAGTGAATCCTGACACTCTAGATGCCACTGCGTCTGCAAGTTCAGATGCAGTAAATGAAACGCCTGAAACATTGTATCCGCCTCTAGCGTCTCCAATTCTATCTAATGGAGCATCCATTAATGAAATGGTTGCTCGAATGGCATCCGACATATACATCATAGGTAACCTAGTATCCGAACTAACGAAGCAATCATAATGACCAGTTTCTAAAGCAGAATGGAAAATTTCAACAGCATAATCCGTTGTTCCCCCTCCTGCTGGTGCCTTGTAAGAAATTAGTCCAGGATATCTGATTCCGCGTACGTCAACCCCATACTGTTTCCAATAATTCATTGCAAGTCTCTCGCCCGTCACCTTAGTTCTACCATACATCGTAGTTGGATTAAGTGGACATATTTGTGGAGCGTGTTTAGGCGCATCCGGCCCAAATACTGCAATTGAAGATGGCGCAAATACTCGAAGATTATGCTTCCTAGCAGCCTCAAGAACTGTTATTGTGCCACCTACATTTATCCGCTCACATAACTCTGGGTTTTTTTCTCCAGTCGCACTAAGTATAGCGGCTAAATGATAAACAGTACCAATATCTTCCTCAGTAATCACTCGATCAAAATCATCAGCATCTATTACACTTAGATACCTAAATGGCCCTCCTGTGACACAAGGATGATCCGGTAGATCTCTAACATCAGTAGCCAATACTTGGTGAGTGCCGTGTTTCTTACGTAATTCTTCAGTTAATTCTGTACCAATTTGACCTAGCGCACCAGTTACCAAAATTCGGGACCCCCGAGTGTCGGCCATGGAGTTACGGAAGTCAGGCGATACTTAGACTTGCGAGAAGTCCTAATCAAGATAATTTCATCTATTGAGAGAGCCAAGGTTGATATGCCAAGCATGTCGGCTTCAAACCCCGTTGATTGCATGAAGTATGTCGTAGTCACGGGTGGCGTCCTCTCTGGACTGGGTAAAGGAATAACTGCTTCTAGCATCGGTGTTTTGCTCAAATCTGCAGGACTGCGGCTCACCTCAATAAAAATTGACCCCTATCTAAATTCTGATGCTGGGACCATGTCCCCATTCGAACACGGAGAAGTTTTTGTCTTAGATGATGGTGGCGAAGTTGATCTTGATCTAGGAAACTATGAAAGATTCCTAGATGTTTCTCTAATGCGTGATAATAACATAACTACTGGAAAAATGTATGCTAATGTAATTGAGCGAGAAAGAAAAGGAGATTATCTAGGGAAAACTGTCCAAGTCGTCCCTCACATTACAAATGAAATTCAGGACTGGATTGAAAGAGTTGCACACTTACCAAGTGATGGTTCTGATCAAACACCAGACGCTTGTGTAATAGAATTAGGTGGAACAGTTGGTGATATTGAAAGCGCCCCCTTCATTGAGGCTTTGAGACAGTTCCAATTCAGAGTAGGTCAAGAAAATGTTTGCTTTGTACATGTGAGTTTAGTGCCAGTAATGGGTCCTGTCGGGGAACAGAAAACCAAACCGACCCAACATACCGTCAAAGAATTACGAGGATTAGGGATTATCCCAGACATACTAGTTTGTCGATCTGAGAAGCCACTTGAAGATGAAACTAGGGCTAAATTAGCTGCATTTTGCCATGTTGGAAAAGATGCTGTAGTCTCGGCTCATGATGTCTCAAATCTTTATCAAATTCCCATTTCTCTTTATGAACAGTCAGTTCTTACTAAAGTTAGCGAACATCTGGGATTCAAAGTTCCGGATTCTCTACCCACGCTTGATGAATGGAGGCAAATGGCAGACAAGGTCGATGGATTAAATCAAGAGGTCAATATTGCAATGGTGGGGAAATATACCGGATTATCAGACTCCTATCTTTCAGTAATAAAGGCTCTACAGCACAGTGCACTAGCAGTAGATAGAAAGCTAGTGATAGATTGGATTGAGTCGACTGATCTAGATCCAAATGAAAAAACTGACAAACATGATGAGGCTTGGGCGTTGTTAAAGAAAGCAGACGGAATCTTAGTACCAGGTGGATTTGGTATTAGAGGGGTTGAAGGGAAAATTGCCGCAGCAAATTATGCGCGTGTTAACAAAATCCCATATCTTGGGGTTTGTCTAGGATTACAAATTGCAACTATTGAATTTTGCAGGAATGTATTAGGTATGAAAGATGCAAATTCAACTGAATTTAATGAGAATACGCCTAATCCAGCCGTTGTTTTCATGCCTGAAATTTCAAAGACGCATATGGGAGGAACTATGCGCCTTGGAACTAAACCAACTCCTTTTTTGGTAGATGATTGTAAGATTCGTAGACTCTATGGAGGTGCGAGTCATGTTGACGAAAGACATCGGCACCGATACGAAGTTAATCCAGAACTAATTGAAAAGATTGAGGCCGCAGGACTGATCTATGTTGGAAAAGATGAAACAGGTCAACGCTGCGAAATTATGGAGTTAGAAGGACATCCATACTATGTAGGGACCCAATATCATCCTGAGTTTAAATCACGGCCATATCGTCCGAGTCCACCGTTCCTAGGTCTATTAAAGGCGGCTGTTGGACAAGAAATATGATTTCTTAAACGGGCGATTAGATGTGGGAACAAATCGGTGACCTAGCTCACAACGAAATTGTAGCCTATGCTGGAATGATACTGATTCTAAGCGCTTTTTTCTTGGAAACTAGAGATATTTTGAACAGC
>MDTA01057929.1_pt1 | contig 58101 bp, 50 predicted proteins | sample 811151 | NCBI WGS metagenome assembly MDTA01 (sample SAMN05326648, study PRJNA326480) | marine metagenome | isolation source: seawater | place: Indian Ocean: South | collected 2010
CCGAAAATTATGTTATTCGATGAACCAACTTCCGCTTTAGATCCTGAAATGATTAAAGAAGTTCTAGATGTAATGATTGATTTAGCAAGAGAAGATGTTACTATGATTGTAGTGACTCACGAGATGGGATTCGCTAAGGAAGTTGCTGACAGAGTAATTCTATTCGATGAAGGCATGTTAATTGAAGAGAACACTCCAGATGTATTCTTTGATAATCCTGAGCATGAAAGGACAAAATTATTCCTTGAACAGATACTTTAATCGGTTTTAATCCAATAAGAAACACGATCATAAATTGTATTTCTAAAAGTTAGTAATTTTAGAGTAGGTCCATTTAGACTTACTGAGATAGTCGCACCACGTGTAAAATGTGTTTCATCCCATCCATCTGCTACAACATATCCTCTATGCATGTTACTAGTGAAAATAGTAGGTTGCTTTGTCCATGCCCAATATGTCCCATCGTCTCTCCTATCATTTCGAGGTAGATCTCTTGAAACAAATAGATAATGATTATCTATTTCATTTATAGGAAAAGTAGTTCCTTCAATATTATTGATGTGCCTATACCAAGCTCCTTGACCCAAGAATGTTGAAAATAAACATCCAGATGAATATTGAATACAATTAATTTCTGAGTTTTTCCCGTCTTCTTTTCTTTGCAGTTTGTACTTTGATGGTTGATATTGATGAGTATTTGCAAGTAATAAGTCATTTAATGCTGGATCTGAGCGAATTACATTTCCACTAGTTGTGGATATTTCTGCCTGTAGTCTTGGTAATATGTTAACAATTGCCTCATTAGAAAGAGCCTTTAGAATATCTTCTCCAAAATTAACAGGATCGCTTCCCATATAGAATCCGTACGAACCATCGTTATCTATTTCTCTTGGATGACTATTTACACCCATTACGGGTGTTTTCTCATCTACTGAATGGGCGATTGATGTTAGAGTGCCATCTCCACCCAAGACTACAACTAAATCGCGTCCAATAAAATCTTCTCGGCGGACCTTCTCTCTTGCTGAGTAGTTCACCTCAATGTTAATATTATTACTTATCTCATTTAGAGTATTTTTTACAATCTCCAATGCTTCATCATGGACGTCTTCGAAGTTTTTCTTATACACGACTAGAATATTCTGTGACACCCTAACGCCCCCTTCTCGATTACCTCTCAGTAGGCATTGCATATAGCAACAACGCTGCTGTAATCGAGAATTTTAATATCAAAGATTCAATAATCTCTTGACTGATAAACTTCCCGACTTATTCGTGAGGACACTATTAGTTGGATTAATTTTAGTTTCATGCAGTCTTTCAGGTTGCTTAGAAGTGCCTCTTACTGAGTGCCCTGAAGATGACTGTTTCCCTCTATCTTCTGAATCTTTGAATGCAATTTTATCTCTCCCTGATTCATTTAATGTCCTTAAGTTAGCTGATGACTTCGATAAACTTAGGATAGAAACCTCTTCTAAGATTGAAATCCAAAATGAAGTTGTTTCAATAGATTGGAGTGTTGGTAAAGATGAATCTGCTAATCTCAGTTCTATAGCTCTGAGATATAATATTGGCAACGCCGCAGTGGATACCGAAGTTATCGAAGGTTCAGGAATTACAAACGTTAGAGTTGGAAATGTCTGGTTTGAAGGGCGTGATGCATTGCCTGAATATGAGGACCCATTTTATGAGATTGCAAGACTTGCTTCTGAAGACCCAGATGGTCTTTGGCCCCCTTTCAGTTTTGACTCAACGGCATTTGATGATATTGAATGGCAGATAACTGGGGATTTATTGTCATTACAGCAAGTAGCAACAGGGACAAATGGTACCCACACAATTATTCTTGAATTGATAGGGGCTCCGCCAATGATTGTTGGAATCGAAATTTATGACGGACAGGGCTCAGATTTTTCTTTATCTGTAGAAACTGGTGACTCTGCTTCAATATATCTGCAAGAGAATCTACCGAGAACTGCCGTGCAATTTATTCCTGAGAATAATTCTATTTTATATGACGAGATTAAGATTTGGAGTAGTACAATAAGTGAAGGTATTTCTGAAGTAGAACCATCAGAACTTGAGTTCCATGCTAGAGTAGGCTCTCTAAATGACTCTGAATCTTTATCGCAGATGAATTTTGGCGATGTATTTACTAATGTCTCATTAGACGATGGAACTTGGTGGGAATTCTATTGGATGGATGTAGATTTAGATGACTTAGTTTCGGGTGGTGACTTTTACAACATAAGGACAAATTCAACAATCGATGTTACTATTTCTGTATTTGATATATGGGCAAATAAGTGGACTGATGATTTGTTGTAATCTAAATATCTACAGGGGCACATTCAAACCTCATGTAATTAACGAGTAGGTATGAGTGAAAGGCGACATCCTCTGAGGCGCCTATTATCACATCTCAAACATCATCAATTTACTGTTTTATTGGCATCTCTATGTTCAATATTAAACAAATTTTGGGATTTAGCACCTCCAATACTTATTGGTATGGCGATTGATGTAGTAGTACAACGTGAAGAATCATTCTTGGCCGATTATGGTTATCCTGATCCTAATGATCAGTTTCTGATTTTAGTTGGTATAACTGTAGTAATTTGGGTATTAGAATCTTTATTCGAGTACTGGTGGGGGATTTTATGGAGGAATCTTGCACAAACAGCGCAACATGAATTAAGAATTGACACTTATAATCATATACAGAATTTGGAAATGCAATGGTTTTCTGAACAATCAACAGGTGGCTTGATGTCTATACTAAATGATGATGTTAATCAACTTGAAAGGTTTCTCGATCAAGGAGCTAACGATCTATTACAACTTGCAACCACAATTACAGTAGTTGGTAGCATAATGTTCATTTTAGCCCCCGAAGTTGCATTATTAGCAGTAATACCTGTACCAATCATTGTAATTGGCTCATTTATTTTCCAAAGAAGGATAGGAGTCCGATACAAGAAAGTAAGAGAGGAAGTAGGTGAATTAAATTCTTTGTTGAATAACAATCTCCAGGGAATTACTACTATCAAGTCGTTTACTGCAGAAGACAGAGAATCAGATAGAGTCAATTCAGCATCTCAATCATATAGAAATGCTAACAGAGATGCAATTCGGCTATCGGCCTCGTTTGTTCCTTTGATTAGGATGGCAATTTTATTTGCATTCACTGCAAATATGCTTGTAGGTGGTTGGATGGCATTAGATGGCGAACTTGATGTAGGTGCATATGCAATTATCGTATTCATTACACAGAGACTCCTTTGGCCCTTAACTAGATTAGGGCAAACTTTTGATTTATATCAAAGAGCAATGGCATCAACAACTCGTGTTTTAGATTTAGTAGATACCGAGATAGGTATTGTTGAAGGTAATGATGAATTAGAAAATATCCAAGGTAATATTGGATTTAATAATATTAAATTCACCTATCCTGGACGAGAATCAGTACTTGATGATATAACGTTCAATATTGAATCAGGCCAAACTATTGGATTAGTTGGCTCAACAGGATCAGGAAAGACAACTCTAATTCGTCTATTAATGAGATTTCATGACCCATTATCGGGGAAAATAGATATTGATAATAAGGACATTAAAAGTCTGAAGTTGAGCTCATTGAGAGGCTCAATCGCTTTAGTTTCTCAAAATACAACACTTTTCCCAGGCACTGTAAGAGAGAATATTGCTTATGGGAAACCTAATTGTACCGAGGACGAGATTCTAAATGCTGCTAGAATTGCTGAAGCATCAGTTTTCATCTCAGAGTTACCTGAAGGTATGGATACTAATATTGGAGAAGACGGGCATAAACTTTCAGGTGGACAAAGACAGAGGTTAGCGATTGCTAGAGCGGTACTGAAGGATGCCCCTATTCTCATACTTGACGAAGCTACTAGTAATGTCGATAACGAAACTGAAGCGGCTTTACAGCGTTCAATTGAAAAAATATCTGCTGATAGAACAACACTAATTATCGCTCACAGATTATCTACAATAAGAAATGCAGATAGAGTAATTGTATTGGATTCAGGATCAATCTCTGAAGAAGGAAATCATGATGAATTAATAATGAATAACGGCATTTATTCTAGATTATGGGCAGTTCAAACAGGAGAGGTAGGAAATGAATGAGAAAACTTATGGCAATGAAAATTATATTCCTTCAATGAAATTATCAGGTGTATGTGATTTATTAGGGGTCACAGGTAAGCAATTTGGAGACGGTATCTGTGCGGTCACATGTCAAGTTTCGAATAATCATTTGAATGCCGGCGGAGTTGCACATGGAGGACTCCATTCAACAATGCTGGATAGTGCTCTAGGGGGTGCTCTAGTTTCAATAATAAAGAAAGAAGAATGGTGTGCAACTGCACAATTAGATATTTCATTTCTTAATGCTGCATATGTTGGTGATGTTTTAGTCGCTGAAGGTAAAGTATTACGCCGTGGTAGGAATCTGGCTCACTGTGATGGAATACTTTCTAATCAAGATGGAAAAATCATTGCAACTGCTAAAGGCACATGGGCAATTTGGGAATCAAAACCAAGTAGTATGAAGTAGGATAATCGTAATTATGCAGGCAAAGGATTGATTTTATATCACCTCTCCGCTACAATCATATGGCACGAATTGACTCATTGATTTTGGTTATGCTAGGACTTGCCCAAATATTGATTGGCAACTCAATAGCTTTAGAATTTTTAGCTGTTTTACTGCAAGGCACAGGTGGTGGGACAATTGTGATGGCCATATATTTCCTTATTTTTCTATCAAAACATCAGAAAGAGTTTGATGGCGCATATTCCAAATTAGAAAAAACTACTCTAGTTAGAAATGATAATGGCGAATTAGAGTTTAAAGACGCTAACACAGTGGTTACCAAAGTAATATGGTACGTATTCCCGGTTGGTTTGACAATTATTGGCATGATTGTTTGGTTAGCAAATCTTGGTTAACAAATCAATTAGGTGCAACAGATGTCAGGCGGAAAGAAAGGCTTTCCTGAATTATTAGACGATGCTATAGATAATCCTGCATTTGAATTATTGGGGGGTTACCATTTATTTCTTCGTCGTTTGTTAATTCCTTTGATCCTATCAATTCTTTTCCTTTTTATCTATGATTTATTTAATAATCTAATATTTTCAGCAATAATTACCGGACTTTCTGTAGGGCCAATAATAAATCTTGAGAAATATTTGGCTGTAATGAAACAGCGTAAATAGCACTGATTTTGTCATATTGTCGCCGAAGAGGTGAAATGCAAGATTAATTTAGAACCATTAATGGCATCTCTCGCGGACTTTGATTTACTTTCACTTGTTGGTTATGATGGAGGTGGCGGATTAGAATTAATTTTCGCATCTTCTGCGGTATTGGGAGGAATTCTTTTCTTACTATGGTTCGCATTAATCATGATAGGGGGAATAACAGCAGATGTATTTGATGGATTATTTGGTACTGATTTTGATGCAATGGGTGCAGATGCATCATTCAAGGCACTTACATTCCAAGGGATAATGGCATTCATGATGTTCTTCGGTTTGGCAGGTTTATGGGTCTTGGACGGGGATTCTAATCAAACTTCACTTGCGATTGTAGTAGGTTCGATTACAGGTTTCGGGTCAATGTATGGCACTGGAAAATTGTTCCAATTATTTGTAGCACTCCAATCTGATGGTACAATAGATATGGATGATGCAATAGGTTCTGTTGGCACAATCTATCTTAGAATTCCAGAAGGCGGAGTAGGTCAGATACAGGTTGAATCTGGTAGTGCAATGAGGACTTATAATGCTAAAACTGACGATGGTCAGCCAATGGCTACAGGTGATTTCGCAGAAGTTATTGATGTCGTTTCATCTACATTAATAGTAAAAAGAAAATAATTTTTTCATTTTTTCTCGAGATGATGTCGGCAAAGACTTCTTGACCTAGTCCCTCTTCATCAGGCATGAGTTGAGATAATGGCAGACGACGGTTCACCCTACGCAACAATAATGATTTTCGCAATAGTTTTAGTTTTGGTAGCAACAACGATTTTCTTTGCACAGAGGTATAAGAGATGCCCTCCTGACAAGATTATGGTAGTCTATGGTCGTACATCTGGAGGTAGAGCTTCTAGAACTATTCATGGTGGTGCGACATTAGTTTGGCCGTTAATACAGGATTATTCATTCCTTTCATTAACTCCAATTACGATTAACATAGATCTAAGAAATGCACTTTCTATGCAGAATATTAGAATAAATGTTCCAAGTACCTTCACAGTAGGTATTAGTACCGAGAAAGCGATTATGGCTAATGCTGCTGAGAGGTTATTACAACTCTCCCCACAGCAAATTGAAGAGATGGCCAAAGAAATTATCTTTGGTCAACTTCGTTTGACTGTAGCATCTTTGACAATTGAACAAATTAATCAGGATAGAGATACATTCCTTGAGATGACTAGAACTAATGTAGACACCGAATTACAAAAAATTGGTATTTATCTGATTAACGTTAATCTGGTTGATATTACTGATGAGTCTGATTATATTGAGAGCATTGGTAAGAAGGCTGCTTCAACTGCAGTTGAGAATGCACGTATTGACGTTGCAAATGCAGAGAGAGACGGAGCAGTTGGTGCTGCTAAAGCAAACAGAGTACGTGAGATTGAAGTTGCTCAAAACCTAGATGAGGCAGAAAAAGGACGTAAGACTGCCGAAGCAGATCAGCGTGTATATGTTGGTGAACAAGAAGCATTAGCGGTTTCTGGTGAAAACGCTGCAACTGCAATAGTTAAGAATTCAGATGCTGACTTAGCAGAGGTCGAGGCTGCAGCAAAACAGCGTGCTGCTGTAGCGGCTGCCGAGGCTGAAGCAGCTATTCAGAGAGCAGTCTACAAAGAAGAGGAGGCTAGATTACAGGCAAGTGAAATTGTTCGCGAAGAAATTCAGAAACAACAAATTGAGATTTCTGCAGAGGCAGAGGCTGAGCGCCTAAGACGCATAGCTAGAGGTGACGCAGATGCAATTCTTGCAAGGTATGAAGCAGAAGCTGCTGGTATTCAGAAAGTATTGGATGCTAAGGCGTCTGGTTACGCTGGTTTAGTTAAGAGCGCAGGTGGAGATACCAAAGCAGCTGCTACTTTACTGATGGTCGAGAAGATTGAAAATATGGTTGCTGCACAAGTTGAGGCAATTCGTAATATGAAGATTGACAAGGTAACTGTTTGGGATGGCGGTAGCAACACTGACGGTTCTTCAGCTACAAGCAACTTTGTAAGTAGCTTAGTACAAAGTTTACCTCCAATTCATGATGTTGCCAAGATGGCGGGTGTAGATCTACCTGACTATCTTGGAACATTGTCTGAAGACAATACTAACGAATAAGAGACTGTCCTAACTGGATAGTCACCCTCATGAATGACTTACATCTCGGACCATCATGGCCGTTGAGGATGTAGTGATTGTTGGTGGTGCTAGAACACCGTTTTGTGAATGGCAAGGTGGTAAAAGAGGAGATGGTCTCCCTGGTGGTCTGTTGAAGGATACAAGTGCTCTCAAATTAGGAGAAATAGCAATAAAAGGTGCTCTTGAGAAAACTGGAACATCTCCTGACGATGTAGATCATGTGGTAATGGGTTATGCATTACAAACATGTGATCAGGCAATATTTGGTGCTAGGCATGCAGGTTTAGGTGCAGGAATACCTCAAGAAGTTCCAATGTTAACTCTATCAAGAATCTGTGGTTCAGGAGTTCAATCCATTGTAACAGGTGCACAGATGATAATGCTTGGAGAAGCATCAACTGTGGTCTCAGGAGGTATGGAAAATCTTTCTCAATCCCCTCATGTTCTTCGTGGAATGAGAGAGACATACAAATTAGCCAGGCCGCCAAAACAAGGCACAGTTTTAGAAAAAGATATGGAAGATTACTTATTTACAAATTTATTAGATGGAATGTGTGGTTCTTTTATGGCCCAGACTTCCGATGAAATTTGCAGAAGAAAAGGCATCACAAGAAAAGAAACAGATGAATTTGCTGCGCTTTCTCATACAAGAACTGCCTCATCTATAGAGAATGGTATTTGGGAACAAGAGATAGTATCTGTTGGAGAAATTACATACAGAGATGAAGATCATGTAGTACTTGATTCAACTCCTGAATCGTTATCAGAATTAAGAACAGCTTTCGGTCCAGATAGCCTAGTTACTGCTGGTAATGCTAGTGGAGTTGTTGATGGTGCAGCTGCTGTAGTAATAAAATCAGCATCTAAGGCTTCTTCTGACGGGGACTCTCCTTTAGCAAGAATCGTCTCTTGGGGAATTGTAGGGTTGGAGCCAGCAATAATGGCATATGGGCCTGTCCCAAGCAGTCTTTTGGCTCTAGAAAAAGCAGGTCTAAGCATTGAAGACATTGATCGATGGGAGATTAATGAAGCATTTGCCGGTCAAGCAGTTGCTTGTATCAAAGACTTAGGATTAGATGTCGAGAAAGTGAATGTGAATGGAGGAGCAGTTGGTTTAGGACATCCTCTTGCAGCTACAGGTACTAGATTAGTACTAACTTTGGCTCATGAATTGAAGAGATGTGGTGGCAAATATGGAGTTGCAACCGCATGTATTGGTGGGGGCCAAGGGATTGCGATGATTATCGAATCAATTTAGAATATCATTGCTAATATTTCTTGAATATATTTAAACATACTAATGCTGATGATTAGTATAAAAAGACTGGTAATTACTTTGACAGGTAAGTACTTTATTGCATATTTGGCACCAGTAAAAGATAGGGCCATAACCAATAATGGAACAACTAATCCAATTGTCGTAGCTTCTTCAATTAGATTACTCAAATTTCCATCAATTAATATATGGGAAATTATAGCAGTCGGAACAACCATTACTGCTAGCATAAATGCAGTCCCAGCAGATGATTTACTACTAAGTCCACCGTAATTCCTGTTCATAGTAACGAATATACCTCCTCCTCCAATACCAAGAAGTCCTGAAGACATACCTCCGAAAAATATTCCAGTTAACCAATATCTTTCATTCATTTCACCTATTGCTTCTCCAGTAATATCTTCTCTAGATGACATACGTAATGCAGCTTTATAACAAATCCATGAAACGATAACAAGTGCTATTATTTTTATTGTGATGTCGCTAATATATTCAATTAATAAGAAACCTAAGATCACTCCAGATATTGCTCCTGGGACTCCAAAAGTCATGCCTCTCTTAGCGATTTCAATATCTCCATATCCTCCTTTTTTATGGGCAAATTGACTCCCTAGAGCTACAGACCAGACTAAGATCAAGGAACCCAAAATTGCAGTTTTTATCTCCCAATCCATAATGTAATGTAATATAGGCATGAAAATAATCCCCCCTCCCAATCCTAATGGTGAGAAAATAATAGCGGTGGAAAAAATTAGAATCAATGCTAAGATAGTATTTGGTTCCATATGATCTCTCCTTTTCGTATTTATGAAAATATTATTATGGTCAAATAACTACTTATTAACATACAAATCGTTGCCAATATTCCTACTAATAGTATCGGCCCTCCAGCGCCCCTCATACTTTCCTTATTTATGAAAAATCCAACGGATGCGAGTAAAGGAAGTAACAATAATTTCCCTAGAGATGCCAGATTATCGGCTAAATCGACAGGAATTAGCCATGTCGATAGAACTGCAGCCAAGACAAAACCAGGGATGAAATATGGTATTTTACCAATCTCAAATCTCTGTCCCTCTACCTTTACCTTATTATTCGCTATAATAGCACACAATGGAACTATGATGACTAATAATGACACTCTTGATAGCTTTATTGTTGTAGCTATAACCATTGCTTCAGGCCCTATGGTTTCTCCCGCTGCGATTGCTTGAGGGACTGCATGGATCACAGACCCTGCCCAAATACCTCCTTGTTCTTCTGTTAAATTAAGAACTTTTGATAGAACTGGAATCGTGAAAAATGTAATCAAACCTAATAAATTAATTATTGCAAGTATTACCCCTACTTTTTCCTCTTTCAATTTTAGGCCCGGAGATACTGCCATTACTGCACTATTTCCACAAATTGCACCGCCGGTTCCTAGTGCTAAACTGGTTTCTAAATCTAATTTCATATATTTTCCAATAATATAACATGTGATGAAACTAGTTGATGCAGTAATCAACATTACAAATAGACCTAGATGTCCAATCTCTGGCCCGAAAAAAGATCTAATATTCAAACCGAAACCCAGTAGAATAATCGCCATTGGCATTACTAATTTAATCATCCATTTCCCCCCTTCTTCAACGTTTGTTGTCAAATTTGCGAATAAAGCACCAAAAATTAGAGCTAGGGTACTAGCTCCGACTCCGACTCCTAAATTAACAAGTTGATTGTTAATTATGTATGCCAATGAACCAATTATTATTGAACTAATAATTCCAATATTTTTGTTCATATTATCACATCAAATTAATCCGGATGAATTCGCATACATAATTGCTAATGCTAGAATACTTCCTGCAGAAGAACCTAAATTCCCAAATATTGTTACCATTATCACTCTACCTACTTTATTCTTGAAAAAAATACTATATAAGCTAGAAAATTCAAGAAAATCGTACGCATCTTTTCCAGTAGGAGGGGCCATTTTTAGTTGAGTGTATCCTGCAAACCAACCCGCTGCTAGACTTGGATTTAGAGATGTAATCGGAGATGCCAATGCTCCAACTAATATTGATGCGGGGTGCCCTCTGGCAACTAAAATACCTAAACCTGCTAAAAATGAATTTAAGAATAGCCAGATAGATATTGAATCCAATAATTCTGCAATATCTCCTTCATAAACCATCTTTCCAATTAGAGAAATCAGAAAAATAGGTATTGCTACCATCACATATTTTGGCCAACTAGGTTTTTTTGGTTGTTCATTAAGACTCACAAGTCTGGAAGTAGTTTCTAAAGTCGGCTTTTTCAGATTTGTTTTTATTCCTGTCAAGTGCCCTGCACCTACTACTGCTAAGATTTTCCCTTTCCCGCGAATTTGTTGTATTCGGCCACTCAAAAAAGCATCTCTTTCGTCTATTAGTACCTTTCCAGCATTAGGTGCAACTTTGTATACATCTTCCATCATATTGGTCAGTAAATCACTATCTTCAAGTAATTCTTCTAGATCGAAATCATCATCGTTTTCATCGGATAGCAATGCATCAAAAACTCTAAATTTCTCAAAAAAACCCATACTATGCCAAGCTCTTCTAAGTGTGATTACTACATTCCTGTCTATTAATTCAAATGGAATCCCTTCTTCTTCTGCGATATTTATTGCAGCTAACAATTCAGCTCCCGGCTTTTCTCCGGTATCAATTCCCATTTTCCTTTGTTGAACTGATAATGCAGATTGAAGAAAAATCATGCCAGCCTTACCTTCGCTAATGATTTTTAGTAAATCTTCATTATCTATACCCTCAGGTTTCTTTAATGCCGATAATCTTGATTCACATAATTCTATAGCGATTACATCTGGTTTGAATTCTTTAATTTGTTCTCTTACAAGATTTACAGAAGTTTTACTGACATGAGCAGTTCCTAGTAAACGAAGATTTTCATCTATATCTACTATATTCTTAGTATTATTAGACATTAGAATTCCTCCATGGCGGCAATAGCACGGAACAAGTCCGTATGTTCTCCGACATCATGTACTCTGATGATATCTACGCCTTTCGCTTTCGACATTGCTGCAATTCCCAGAGTTCCTGCTAACCTATCTTTTGTTTCAATTCTGCCCAATAATTCAGAAAACATACTTTTCCTACTTACCCCCCACATTAGGCCAACATCTCTCATGGGCACTATTTCTCTTCCGGATTTTAGTAGAGATAGATTGTGTTGTAAAGATTTCCCGAAACCTATCCCTGGATCAACAATAATTCGTTCAGGACTAACTCCTTCATCAATAAGTAACTTTACTTTTTGATTCAATATTTCTCTTACATCTATTACCACATCATTATATTGAGGATTATTTTGCATATTTTCTGGTAAACCTCTCATATGCATTAGGCAAATATAACAATCACTTTCTTTTATCACAGTTAACATATTTTTATCACCAAGTGCTGAAATATCGTTTATCATATCTGCTCCTTCTTTCAAAGATAGTTCTGCGACTTTCGCTCTTCTGGTGTCAACAGAAATACCTATTTCGGGAAATTCTCTTCTCAATTCTTTAATTACCGGGATTACTCTTGAAATCTCCTCCTCTTCTCCTACAGGATTTGAGCCAGGTCTAGTCGATTCTCCTCCAACATCTAACCAATCTGCACCATTTTGAATCATTGAGTCTGCAATCTTAATTGTTTCAGATATATCATTTGTTCTCGAATCTTCAAAAAACGAGTCGGGAGTGATATTTAGTACACCCATTATTCTAGGAAAACCATCTTCCCGGCGAACTATCAAGGGTCTCCAGTCGGGCATGTTGATGCCTCGATTCTACCAATCCTTTATGATGTGATGTAGTGGCAATCCAACGATGGTTATAGGGGACGATGCACTTAATGACAGTTTATCGACTGCTAATTCACCTATTTCTAACACTCAAAACGATGATCCCATGAACCAATCATCATTAGAGATGATGGAATCAATAATACAGCGACTTCAACCCCAAAATAGACACGAAATTAGAGACATGATATTCCAGAGAGGAAGAATTTCTGGAGCAATGCTCATCATGGCAATTCTTCTTTGGTGGATATCTGTGGAGAAAGGAGCAGATAGATTAGGCGATTCATCTATACCAATTTCTCAATTAGGAGGTTTCGAATTCGCAGAACTAAGTTTGATTGTTCCTAGTATAGCTTTACTTGCAACTCTAGTCATGTCAATTGGTAGAGAAAGAGGTAATGCAGTATTATCCAATTTAGCAGGAATTCTAGTTATTCTTGGAGCTTTTTACATCTTGGAGCCATTTGGTAATTTATTATTAGGAACTGGTGACATGGATATACAAAATGCCCTTTTCGCCAGTGGGCGACTCTCACTGCTTGCCTTGTTACTGCATTTCGCAACAAGATTTTTCTTTGAGGCATTACTACTTCAATGGGTCAGAACTTGGTTATTATCAAATGATATAGATATTTTTGCATCGAATGAACAAAATATCAACGAGGGTCATACTGATGAAGAAGTTCCTCTCGCATAGGTTATGTGAACGGTGACAAAATCCCTTATGTTAGTGTCCTAAGACTAGGTCACAGACGTGATAGAGATAAACGAATCACATCACATTTGGGTCTAACTGCTAGAGCATTTGGAGCGGATGAGATACATTTAGCAGGTGAAGATGATCCATCGGCTTTAGAAACTTGGAAGTCGGTTACAAAAAGATTTGGGGGTAATTTCAAATGTTCTTATGAACCAAAACCTCTCAGATTCTTACGTAATTTTTCCAAAGATTCAGGAGATGGAAATCCTGGCACTATAATTCATCTTACTATGTATGGTGAAACTTGGAAAGATGAATTGCCTAAAATTGATTTTTCTAGACCAATGGTAGTTGTGGTCGGCGGCACTAAAGTCCCAGGAGAAGTCTATCGCTTAGCAAGTCATAATATTTCAATTGGCAATCAGCCTCACTCAGAGGTGGCTGCATTAGCAATATTTCTTGAATCTTTGATTGGTAACATTGATGAAGAAAAATATTTTTCTGGTGGCGAGATTAAAGTCATACCAAACGGCGTAAGAAAACAAGTAATTATCTCAGAAGAAGAATAACCATTTCAAAATAAAATCTGATTTCTTATAGTCAATGATTAATAATCGTGTTCCGGCAGTATTGATGATGTCGAGGTCGACACCGGGTAGAGGATTTACTCCCGGTGCTGATATTTTAGGAGTTAAAGATCCGCCATCATTTGTAGATGCCGCTGATATTCTTATCGATTCTAAGAAATTGCAACCCTCTAGTCTGGAGCCTGGAATTCTGATATTGGCTGATGGCACTCGCTTCAAAGGACAGTTATTCGGTGCAGAAACTATTGCTATGGGGGAACTAGTTTTCACTACTGGAATGTGTGGATATCAAGAAAGTCTAACTGATCCTTCATTTGCAGGACAAGTTCTGACATTTACATGGCCTCTTCTAGGGAATTATGGGATACACGCTTGCGGTTCTGAGTCCTCCTCAATATGGCCTAGAGGAGTTGTTTGTAGGGAGTTAATGAAAATCCCTGATCATCGCGATTCGATTGGTAGTGTCCATGAGTTCTTGTTATCTCATGGAGTTCCCGGAATAGAAGGAATAGATACTAGAGCACTGACTAGAAGAGTCAGAGAGCACGGCACAGTATTATGTGTATTCGGCCCAATGGAAAAAGAACAGGAATTATATGAGATATTAGAAAATCTTTCACCTCCAGATCTTTCGGATTTAGTTGCTGAGGTGACTTGTTCTGAATCAGTAATCTTGAATGAAGGTGCCACGGATATAGATGGAAATCCCCTGCCTCGATTGGCTGCAATAGATTGCGGTATTAAATTTAATATTCTAAGAGAGTTATGTTCTCGATTTGAAGTTGTATGGTGTCCCGCGCACATGAATTTTGACCAAATAATTGAGCAATGGTCTCCTGACGCCTTTTTCTCATCCAATGGTCCTGGTGACCCCGCTCATTCTGGTTCAGCCACGATAGCAAGGGAAACATTGGCATCGGCGGTTAGAGCGGATTTTCCAGTAATGGGTATATGCCTAGGTCATCAATTAATGGGTCTAGCAGCTGGACTTAGAACCTACAAACTGCGTTATGGTCATAGGGGGGCTAATCAACCAGTAATGGATTTAGAAAGTAAGAGAGTCTACATCACTAGTCAAAATCATGGCTTTGCTGTTGAAGATCCTGAAAAAGGCATGCTTGCCCCTCATCCTAGTGGTGCCTGTTCAGAAAAAGGCACTAATGTTCTTGGTGCAGACTTCAAAGTTAGATATATCAATGCTAATGATGGAACTGTTGAAGGACTAGATTTAGTAGGTAAATCATCATTCACTGTACAATTCCATCCAGAAGCCCGCCCCGGTCCATTAGATGCGGCTCCATTATTTGATAGATTCTCTGAAATCGTGAGTGAAAAGATTCCAACAAATAAAATTGCTAGAATGCTTGGAGGTGATAATTAGTGCCTCGAAGGGATGATTTGGAAAGAATTGTAATTCTTGGAAGTGGCCCAATCAGGATTGGTCAAGCTGCGGAGTTTGATTTCTCGGGTTCCCAGGCTTGTAGGGCACTAAGAGATGATGGGTATGAAGTAATTCTAATTAATTCAAATCCTGCCACTATACAAAATGATCCTGAGATGGCTGATAGAATATACATCGAACCATTATTGCCAGAGGTAGTAAAGCGTATTTTGGAGATAGAAAAACCTGATGCAATACTTGCTGGCATGGGTGGCCAGACTGCTTTGAATATCGCCATGGCTTTGGCTCACGACGGTTCTTTAGATGAGTTAGGTGTTGAGTTAATTGGCTGTAATCTAGCATCTATAGATGAAGCAGAGGATAGAGATCTATTCAAGAAAGTATGTGAAGAAATTGATCTTCCTGTTTGTAAGGCAATTGCATGTGATTCTATTGAAGAGGTCATTGAGGCTGCAAATACATTGGGTGTATTTCCTCTTTTTATTAGACCTGCTTTTACATTAGGAGTCTTAGGTGGTGGTACCGCATTCAATATGGGGGAGTTGGTTGAAATAGCGAGTCAGGGAATATTACATTCTGCAATTGGCCAAGTATTAATTGAGGTTAGTATTCTAGGGTGGCAAGAACACGAATATGAAGTGATGAGAGATGATGCAGATAATGCGATTATTGTCTGTACAATGGAAAACTTAGATCCAATGGGGGTCCATACTGGGGAATCAGTAGTGGTAGCACCGCAGCAAACACTTTCTGATCGAGATCATCAGAAATTGAGAAATGCTGCGTTAAAATTAATTCGAAGATTGAATATCAAAGGGGGCTGTAATGTTCAGTTTGCAGTAGATCAAAATAATGGCGAGTACCGTGTAATTGAAGTGAATCCGAGAGTTTCACGTTCTTCCGCTTTAGCATCTAAAGCAACTGGTTATCCTATTGCTAGGATGGCTGCTTTGATTGCAGTAGGTTATACTCTTGATGAACTCCCTAATCCTATAACTGGTGAAGGAACTACTGCTGCTTTTGAACCAACCTTAGATTATTGCGTAGTTAAGATTCCTCGTTGGCCTTTTGATAAATTTAGAACTGCTGATAGAACAATTGGAACATCAATGAAATCTACTGGTGAAGTTATGGCAATAGGTCGATGCTTTGAAGAAGCTTTTCTCAAAGCGTGGGCAAGTTTAGAGTATGGACAACCACATCCTAGACCTCTCACATTGGCAGACTCGTCAGGAGGAGAGACAATGGATGAAAGGGCTTCACAGCCATTGCCTGAAGCAATGTTGGTTGATTGGTTACGAGTTCCCAGTGACCGAAGAATGAGTGCTCTTTTTGAAGCATTTAGAAGAGGATATTCAATTGAAGATGTAAGAGATTTAACTGGAGGAGTAACTCGTTGGTTTTTACATCGATTCGAGAAGATGGCCGCTGTAGAAACAGAAATTAGGGCTGCGGGTGAGTTAGGTATGAAACCCTCAGAAATACAATCTGAAGAAATGCGATATTGGAAAGGTTGTGGCTTCACTGATTTACATATAGCAGACGCATTATCCGGTTTCCCAGCATCTGGATTCAAACAATTATCAAAAGGTAGAGATGAATTTGCAGTTACTTCACGTAGACATGAGTTAAGTATTCATCCGAGATTTAGAATGGTCGATTCATGCGCTGCCGAGTTTGCTGCAGTAACTCCATATTATTACACAACTTATGAGTGTGGTACAAAATCAATAGGGATTGATTATGTGCCAAATCTTAACCTGAGTAAGAAGCAAAGGATTGTTGTTATCGGATCTGGACCAATTCGTATTGGGCAAGGGATAGAATTTGATTATGGATGTGTACATGCTGTAGGTGCTATACAAGATTTAGGCCATGAAGCCATAATAATCAATAATAATCCTGAAACAGTTTCAACTGATTTTGATACTAGCGACAGACTTTACTTCGACCCATTAACATTGGAATCAGTAAGTGAGATTTTACTTCGTGAAGATGCGCATGGAATTTTGTTACAATTCGGTGGTCAGACAGCAATTAATCTTGCTTTACCGTTGTCAAATAATTTACCTCATTTGTCATCCATGGGTCTCGATATTACTATGGAGGGAACTACTCCTGAAGCAGTCGATGAAGCTAGTGATAGAGAAAGGTTTGAGTCATTTGCTCAAAGAAATAATCTGAGAATGCCAAATGGTATGACTGCTTCCAATTCTGATCAAGTTCGTGAAGCGGTTAGGGAAATTGGGTACCCAGTACTTATCCGCCCTTCATATGTTCTGGGCGGAAGAGGAATGGAAATTTTATCTTCGAATCGTCAATTAGAATCTTACATGCAGGATGCTTTCCTTTCACCAGAAAGACCTTTGTTAGTCGATGAGTATCTTGGTAATGCAATAGAACTAGATGTAGATGCAGTCTCAGATGGAAGAGAAGTATTAGTTGGAGCAATAATGGAACATCTGGAAGAAGCTGGAATTCATTCTGGAGACTCAACTTGTTTTATCCCTCCTCAAAATGTATCCGACAAAGTTTTGAGACAAGTTGATGAATGGACTCGAAAGATTGGTATAGAACTTGGAATAGTAGGTTGTTATAATATTCAATTCGCTATTAGAGGTGAGATATTATATGTTTTAGAAGTCAATCCCAGAGGTTCACGAACCTTCCCATTTGTGGCCAAGGCTACAGGGGTGCCTTTAGCCAGAATCGCCGCAATGGTTGCTTTAGGAGAAAAATTATCTGATCTGAATATTCCTGAACGTCAAGACGATGCCGTATGTGTTAAGGCACCTGTATTCCCTTTCATAAAACTCAGAGGCCTTGATCCGGCTCCAGGGCCTGAGATGAAATCTACTGGAGAGGTAATGGGGAGTCACGAAAGGGCGTCTGCGGCTTATCTCAAAGCCCGATTAGCTACCGAATCTCCAGTCCCAACTGAAGGAGGAGTTTACATTACTGTGAAAGATGCAGATAAAGACACAATTATTGACCAAGCTAAGTCATTAATTGAATTAGGATTTAAGATATATGCAACTAGAGGTACAGCCAGTGTTCTCCGAGAGAAAGGAGGATTACAAGTTGAAACCTGTTATAGGATTACTGAAGGATTAACTCCGGATGCATTGGATTTAATGAGACAGGGTAAAATTCAACTTATTATTAATACTCCAAGAAATACTGGAGGAGCAGTTCTTGATGGAAATATGATGAGAAGATTGGCGGTTGAACTTAATATTCCATTTGTTACCACTATGGCGGGTGCAAGAATGGAAGTTCTTGCAATAGCGGAAGCAATGGATGGTATACCTGAACCGAGGCTCCTAAATATTGGTACATTGTAGATTTATACTAATCTATATGGTACACAGCGATTTCCTTAATTACCTAGAATTATCGAAGTAAATTATGCTGAGTTTGAAAGAAATACCCGGTGTTGGCGATTCTCTAGCAGAGAAATTGATATTTGAAATAGGTTCTTTGGCAGATGTAGAACGTGTAATCAGAGATGGTGATGTTAGTGCACTTTCAGGAATTGAGGGAATTTCTCCCCAAAGAGCTGTTAAATTAATCAATTCAGCCAATAATAATATTAGTGAAATTACTACTACTGATGAAGGGAGAAGATTACATAAAAATTTAATCGCTAGTATCTCAGATTATGTCATAACTAAAGCTGCTAAAGAGAGGCTTTCTATTTTGACACCTTTAACTCGTAATAGTGTTGTTGAGATCGAATCAAGAAGAAGTTGGTCAATAAATTCCATGAGATTCATTAATGAGAGCCAATCATCTTTTGAATTATGGAGGAAATGTATTTCAGGTTTAGGTTACACCAAGGAATCAACTTCTAGAATTGATAGAGTAATAGTTGTTCCAAACACTATCCAGTTAGAAAATTTAAGGCATATCGAAAAAAAATGTAGAATATTAGTACGTTCTAATGATGAGACTTGGGAAGATTATCTTGGGCTAAACAGAGTCACCTGGATTGGAGAAGGCGGCCCTGAAAAATTACCTTCGGGATGGATTATTGGAGAAATAAGCGATTCTTTATACGATTTGGTACCAGAAGTACCTCTCGAATGGCTAAAAATAAACTCAGATAATTTGTCTATTTTAGCAGAATTATACGATCAAGTTTGGCCGATAAATGCCATCGGCCAAACAATTTCAGAACACTTAGAAGGATTTGATGATTTAGCATTATTATTACAATCTTTAGAGAATGAATCATCAAATCTTGAAAATCTTGAAAGAATACGAGATAATCTTTGGAATCAAATTAAGTCAATAGAGGAATCTGTAAATGATGCAATTGTTTCTGGAACCTCTCAATCACAATTATCATTTGATGGAGATGAAGTTCTTTCCTATTATTCTGATATCTCAGGCTTAGAAAGAAGACTAAAAAGTACAATTGCAGATACTATTGATTTTGCATTACAAGAAGGCAGAAGAAAATTAGACTCATATCTTGAGAATATAGATATAAATTTACCAAATGATATTTTTTCAAGTGAATATCCATGTGTAGTCAATAGAGATATATTAGAATTAATTGACTGTGAACTAGAAAAAGAGATTAAATCAGAGAGAAGTCAAGGTGAGATTGCTATTGCTAGCTCAACTGTAAATATAATGAAACAATCTCGAAAAGCAATTTCGAAGTTTATTGAAATAGATATGTGGATAGGTGTAGGTAATTGGGGGATATCTAATCGATGTACCATGCCTGAGATGTGTATAAGTAATCCAGGAATATGGATGAAAGATGGTCGTCATTTGCTATTAGGTTGTGAACCAGATGCCGTTACGTATGGAATAGGAGAAGTCTCCCCAGAAAACCAAAGAGATAAGATTGCATTACTTTCTGGTGCTAACTCTGGTGGTAAGACAACTCTCTTAGAGACTCTTGCGTCATTGATATTACTCTCTCATTCTGGACTCCCTGTCCCTGCATCTTATGCAAAAATCGGTCTTCTTGATGAATTACACATTATGGCAAAAGTTTCTGGTACACAATCTGCCGGAGCTTTGGAAAGAACATTAAAAAAATTAGCAGATATCTTGGTCTCTAGTGAAAGAAAAATAATTCTAGCCGATGAATTAGAAGCAATAACGGAGCCTGGTGCTGCATCATTGATACTTGGAGGGCTACTCAAATCTTCGAGATATAATGATGACACAAACATCTTACTAGTTACTCATATAGGAAGTTCGATTTCAGAAGTAATGGGTGGAGACATTAGAATTGATGGTATTGAAGCACAGGGACTAGATGAAAATATGGACTTGATTGTTGATAGAAACCCCAAAAGAAATCATATTGCCAGATCTACCCCTGAATTAATTGTTAGAAGACTTGCATCTAGATCTAAAGGGCCTACTTCAGAAATATTTTCTAATTTATTGAAAGGATTTTGACATTATCTTAAGCGTTTCTTCTCTACCAATTTCATTCATTATAGAAGCAATTCTAGGTCCATACTCAGTACCTAAAATTAGAATATAGAGTGCTACATATGCCTCTCTTCTGTTTATATCAATCTCTGAAGATAATGATATGATATTTTCACTGATTTCTTTTTCAGTCCACTCAATCTTTTCTAATTTAGTAAATAATTGATTTAGGAACTCTTCTTGTTTACTACTTATTTTCTTTTTATTTTCTTTAGTAATAATATCTTGAATCTTTATTCTTGCCTCTTCAGGAAAATGCCTACTATCTATCCAATTTCTCATCCTTGAAAGCCTATTTATTAGGACCTGATTAGGTTTTCCATCAAGATGTTGACTTTTATTCAATGATCTCCATATATCGTCATCATCTGATTTTATTTGTGCTAGCATTGCTAAGTGTCTAAATGAAACTCCAGCAGTAGATAAAGAAGGATTATCTCCTCTCTTAACCTGACTCAGTCTCAATGCACCAAGTGCAGTGTCTCTTGCAACCTTTTTCTTCTTACTGAGATCTTTATCATCTGGTGGATTAGAAACTAGTCTTTCATATTCATCCGCCATTTCAAAAAGTGAAGGGCCAGTATCGAAGTCAATATGCTTCTTTATCTTCGTTCTTGCTATTACATATCTCAATATTTCTGGAGGGACTAACCCCAAGGCTTCTATAGGGCCAATTGTATTACCGGTCGAACTTGACATAGGTCCCGAACCTTTCAGTTGTATCCATTCATAGACCATTTTTCCTGGTGGCTCGCTTCCAAGTATTCTACAAATAGGAATTCCCGTATCAAAACTTCCTCCGGCTGCTCCATGATCTTTACCTGCTGGTTCACAAGTAATTCCATGTACTCCCCATTTTGCAGCCCAATCAACTCTCCAGGGCATTTTTCCCTCTGCCTTCCTAATATCTGATTTTCCATTTATTCCTTTACGGTCAGTCCAGTAAACATATGGTTTTTCATATCCTGTCACAATCACGCCATCCATACTACCATCACTTCCAACAGGGTTGTAGGGATACCATCCCTCAGGTAATTCTCTACCTGAAATTTTCTCTATAACCTCACATATTTCCTCTCTATTTATTATTGCCAGGTCAATTTTCTCTGCAAAATCTCCATTTTCATAAGTTTCATGATTCATCACTACTTTTGGAATCACTCCTATCTGTTTTAATGCATCTAAGAATGGTTTTAGGAAGTGTATTGCATAGTTTTCTCCATTATAGTTAGGAGTACCATCTGGGTTTGGAGCGGGAATATTTGCTAGAGGGAAGCCTATGTATTTCTCGTAATCATCCGAAAGGAAATCATAAACTCTTCTAAGAGGGTCCATAGAGTCAACTATGAATATATATTCGGATTTTTTACCTGAGTCAAGACATGCTCTATGAATCATCTCAGCAGTTAGTATTTCTCTCAGATGACCTATATGGAACTCTCCTGATGGAGTAATTCCTGATGCTATGACTTGTGAATCATATTTCTCAGATAGCCGCATTGCGGTATAATCTGCCCAATGCATATTCCTGCCTCATACAGTAACTACTCTTACAAGACCTCTGAGAGGTACTCCTTCAAGTGCATTAGCCTCTGATTTATTTGCTAGAACTAGACAGAGCTTAACTTCCGCCCCCGCATTTCTAAGATTTTTAATTGTCTTCTTCAAAGTTGTTCCTGATGAAACCACATCATCCACTACAACTACTTGTTTTCCAGATACAGATGCAAATATTTCTGAAATATGAGCGCCTTCGTCTTCACTAATAGACCGACTTACTGCTAAGTCCAAATCTAATTGCCCAGCAATTGCCTGAGCGAATGGTATTCCATTGATACTAATTCCAACTATAGTATCAATTTCATCTCCGATTTCTTCCTCTATTATGTCTGCAAAAATATATGATATTGCTTCGATTCTGCTCGCCTTTACTGCTACAGATCTCCATCCTATTTGTACATCAGTTGGCCTCTCTTCAGAAGTTGTGTTATTGGAGTACTCTTCAGTGGACAACCATTGGATTGTAGTTTGAGATAGTGACAACTCGTCTGCTATCTGCTGTGTGTTCAAACCGTTACTGCGGTGTTGTTTTACTTTGGCTCGAAGCTCGTCTACGCTAAGTGGCATTAAATACCCCTAGAATCCCGTCCTGTATCAAGCCATCGGATGAAAACTATCTATTTTATTGGTATTCATTACCTAAAACCTACCTGTCGAACCGAAACCACCCTCGCCTCTTTCGGTTTCACCCAGTTTCTCAATATTTACTTCTATAAATTTAGATTTAGGAATTGGAGTGATTAATAATTGTGCAATTCTTTCATTTTTTTGAATAATATATGATTCCCCTTCTCCTATCCATGTCATTAATACAAATAGTTCGCCTCTATAGTCTGCATCAATTGTTCCTATACTATGAGGTAGAATCAGTCCTTTCTTTCCAAGAGATGAGCGTGCTCTCACTTGCCCTTCATATCCTTCTGGAATGGCTACATGCAAACCTGTCCTAACCATTGTACTACTTCTACGCTTAACGATTGTATCTTCTAACGAATATAAATCCCAACCAGCAGCATGAATGCTTCCTTTGCTTGGTAGTAATGCATCACTATGTGTTCTTGCAACTTTAACCTCAATCACTTCATCCATGATATCCGCTGAGTAAGACGGCATTTTACGCTTATCACTGGAGTTTCCCAGTCGGTGGGGTGAAAAGGGGTGGTCTTCTCGGAAGGCCAATGGCCGACTTCGAGTATGAATCATTACTGGAACGAGCACGTGAACGTATTCCAAAGAATATTAGTGAAAGATCTAGATGGACAATGCCTGAACCAGAGATATTGATTGAAGGTAATCAAACTATTCTCAGAAACTTCGCTGCAATAGTTGATGCTATGGATAGAGATGCAAATCATGTTTATCAATTTTTGATTAATGAACTTGGGACCTCAGGAACTAGGGAACAAGTTAGAGTATTATTCAAAGGACGAGTTCCCCCTAAGAGAATTAAAGAAAAAATAGTTTCATATGTTAAGTCTTATATTTTGTGTGGACAATGTAGAGCACCGGATACTCGTTTCATTAAAGAAGAAAGAACTACTTTGCTAAAATGTCAAGCTTGTGGAGCTACTAGACCTGTAAAACTTTAGAGTCTTGATTTATTACTTAGGTGAAAAATCTAATAGAACTTTACCTTTATTTCTTCTTTTATGCATATGTCTTTGTGCCTCTGAAACATCTTCAAATTTCCAAACTGAATCAATTATTGGATCTATTTCTTCTTTTTCTAGTAATGCTCCTAATTCAATAAGATGATTTTTGAATATTTCTTCATCATCCATTTTTCCCATATGTACGCCAAAAATCGCCTTATTTGAATTCATCATCATCATTGGATTGAATTTTGGAGTATTTATCCACATTCTCAAAGCCGCTATAATTGATCTTTTTTCTCTAGGTACCGCAGAAGATGCTCCGAAACAGTGTAGTTTACCGCCATTTCTCAAGGATTTGTAAGATTTCATTAAATGTTTACCTGCTACAGGATCTATAGCCTGATGAACTCCTTTACCATCTGTAAGTTTTTTACAAACTCTAACAAAATCTCCCTCTTCTCTATCAACAAAATGCATTCCTAATGATTCTACGAATTCTTTTTTCGCTTTCGAAGCAGTACCAATAATTAACTTCGCTCCGAAAGATCTACAAATTTGTGCTGCGGCTGTTCCAACTCCTCCTGCGGCATGATGAATTAGTATAGAATCGCCTTGTTTGATTCCTCCTAAATATACTAACATATGATATGCAGTTCCATATGTAACCGGCATGGCTGCAGCCTGGTCAAAACTCATACTATCTGGAATCTTTATTACCCTACTAGAATCTACAATTACCTCTTCTGCATAACCTCCAAATCCAGTCATTGCGATTACTCTTTCTCCAACAGTCAAATCTTCTATATTTTCTCCAATTTGAGTAATAATTCCTGAAACTTCATATCCTGGAGTGAATGGAAAATTAGGATTACTTCCGTAAAGTCCCTGCCTCATCATTAAATCCGCAAAATTGATTCCTGCTCTATATACTCTAACTTTAACTTGATTTTCTTCTGGTCTACCTAATTCCTCATCAATTATCTCTATTGAATCTGGACCGCCAATCTTAGTATAAATTATTCTTTTCATATAATCACTCTATGGTAGAAATTTTCTTATTTCAGTCACCTTCTTCTTCTGTTTTTCAGGTATATTTTCAGGATAACCTACTTTCAGAAAACCCACGATTCTTTCCTTTTCATTATTTATCTCTAAAGAGGTATAAGTCATAGGATGCCTAGTAATACTTCCAGTACTCCATTGAGACCCAATTCCCATGCCCCATAGTGACAAAACAAGATTATGTAAAGAACAAACAGTAGCTGCATAATCTTCTTCTTCTCTGAAAGAATCATCAGGGCTTAGTTTTGTTGTTACAGCTATGATTACCGGAACATCCATTATCTTAGAAATAGCTCTGTTTAATGAGGATGAACCCTCTTCCTCTTTGTTACTTTTGGCCTTATTTTTAGATAGAGAAATCACAGTAGGCAACAATTTCTTCCTCGTTTCATCACCTAATACATAGTAATTCCATGGATGAGTTTGTTTGTGACAAGGTGCATTACTTGCTGCCTCAAATGCTATTTCTAAATCTGTTAATTTTACTTTCTGATCTGTAAAATGATAAATACTTCTTCTACTATTCAGAAGATTCTGTATAATACTCATATAAATTCCTAATCCAAACAATCAAATTTTGCTGCAAGAATAAAATCAGATTCGACCAAACCGTCTATTTTATGTGTGTAAATCTTAACCTTGACTCTTCCCCAACTTAACTCGAAATCAGCATGATGGTTTTGTTCTTCACAGATTTCTCCGGCTAAGTTAGTAAATTCTAATGCTTCTTTGAAATTATTAAATTCCCATATTCTTTGTAAGTGATGATTATCAATTATTTGCCATTTTTCATTTAAATTAGTAATTAATTTATCCATCTCATCTCTAGCCAAGGGCGGCACGCCGCCTTGACATGGTATACAAATTTTTGAGGCTAAGTCCGTGTCTTCTTCCATTTCAGTCCCACACGTGATTATCGTCTCTGCCTTCTACTTGCCTTTCTGCTTCTTCATGTAAATTAGACCGACGTCTAATTTCTTCCTTTTCAAATGTCAGAAGCTCCTTGTCTTCAATATATGGTTTTCTGAGATGCGTTATTAATCTAAGTTGAACAATAATGTCTCTCGCGATTGAACGAAAATCGCCATTTTCATCCCAAATCTCGATAACATTTCTTGAGGTACCTACTAACATCCCTCTAATATATGGTTCTGAGTCCTCTGGTAAAGCTCTTGAGTCTAGTAGAATTTCTACCAAATCATCCTTCCTAAGTCCTGATTTTCTTTCGATTAATGGTCCTAAAAATATATCCTGAAGTTCCGATAATTTAGGTTCTCCATAATCCCGATGGATTCTTGTAGCCCATTCTGGCAAATCGCCAATACCTCTCCCACTCTTCTCAGCACTCATGCACCTCGGTCAACTATGTCATAGAAAAGCCAACGGGTTCCAAGATTATGATTAAAAAAACTAAAATGACTGCTTATTTGAAGTGGGATGGTATAGGCGCTAGGTTCGGGTGAGACCATGGCAGTACCACAATGGAGAAGTATTCCAACCGTTCTTTATCCCCAAGAAATTCTCGATAAAGCGTTCCGCAAGGCCTCCAAACAGTCAGATTTAGTCGAAGATCCGGACAAATATCATAGAGTTAGAAAGCAAATGGTTAGAATGATACAATCTGCATCAGATACCATAGACTCAACTTTAAGAAATTGGGTAGAAAAATGGCCAAGCCTCAATGCATTATCTGAATTTGATAGGGCTTTGATAGATGCAGCAGTTGGTAACGATGATTATCGCAGAAGTCTTGGTGCTATTCAGTGGGCAGCAGAAAGAGTTAGGAAAATTTCTGGAGAATCTGAATCAAAAATTCTTCGTTTAAGAAAAATTGAAAGTTTTCACGAAGCAAGAAGACATGCATATGGCAGAATTTCTTCAATTGTACACCAAATCTCTCCTCAAATATTATGGCTTGGGGAAGCTAGAGAAATACTTAGAAAACTTCCATCCGTAGATTCTGATGAGCCTGTGATTGTTGTTGCAGGGTCTCCCAATGTGGGTAAATCTGCTTTAATTGGAGCCTTATCATCCGGTGAACCAGAAGTGGCTTCCTATCCATTTACTACTAAACAACTGCATCTCGGCCATTTCTTGCATAGGCGACGCTCATACCAAATGGTGGATACTCCTGGATTATTAGATAGGCCTATGGAGGAAAGAAACCTAATTGAAATGCAAGCAATTGCAGCACTGGAAAATATAGGAGATATTCTGATAGTACTGATTGATGCCAGTGAATCCGGTGGTTCTTCTTTGAAAGAGCAGTTGAACCTTCTTGATGAAATTAAATCGTTGGTTACTGAGAGGCCAATTCTTGTAGTTCATTCGAAATCAGATCTTCTCAAAGAAATACCTGAAGATGCTCAACATCTTATTTCAACTATCAATGGTGAAGGAATAGATGAACTAAGAGATATAATAATTGAAACGATTGGAGCCGATAATATCAATAATCCGTTAATATTACCCGAAAATTGGCATATAGAAGAAAATTCTTTGGAGCCTTTGGGTACTAAGTATGAGATTGAAAAAAGAAGAGAAATGAATAATTAGTTTATGTGCCAAGTATGTCCACAGGTTTTACAGTATAGGTCATATCCTCCGTAAGACTTCTGCAATCCACTAATATCGATGTAGGTTCCACAGTTGGTGCATTTCTCACTCATGATTATCCGAACTCAACAATGTTATTCAATTACTCGATGCTTAATTCACTCAACTATCCCTAAACTTCTGAAATAATTTCTTTATTGGAAAAGCCATTTCACCTGCTCCCAGAAATAATGTTAATGATACTAAAGCTAGAATTATCTCTACAAACCAATTAAGACTTATTTCAACATTTGTCGTTAGAACTTGCTGATCTCCAACATCTGCCCCTTCTCTTCCACCTGATATTATCCTGTAATCATCAGTCTTAATATTCCAGTTTATTTCTCCATCAATTTCATCAGAACCTCCAACTATAATATAATTCTCAACATCTTTTACCGTGCAGTCAGTTAGTAAGGTTTCTTCATCTGGAGGGCAGACAATCGCTGCCTCACTCTCTACTACTGCAAACCATGAATCCTCACTTTTTTGCCAATTAATTTCTAAATCGATATTTAGTATTCCAAAAATCAATGGTGGCGAAATATCATCTCCAGTCATTGCAATAAGGCAAAGTTCAGGGTCTTCAAATTCACAAGGAACCATGTCAATTGCACTCCTTTCTTCAGGAAGACTAATTCCTGTAACGCTCCCCAGCAGGAGAATTACGCATAATACTCCTACAAATCCGGGAAGTATTGAGAGTATCCTAACCATCATAATAATCACTACTATAAATCTCTCAATTTAATTTAACGCCCCTATGAGTTGTATTAATATTGGTATAATAAAAATACCAATTCCTACATAAAGTAGAATTGAGAGCCTTTTTCTCGATTTTTCCTTTCTCTCTTGATTAATTCGACAATCATCATCATCGCAAATCAAAGACTCATTACTCAACGGTATTGGGATGGAACATTCTACACAATGTTTGTGTGCTTCGAATAAAACCCCTTTCCTCGCTTTTTTCCTTTTTTTTGATATAGTTGAATTTTGTTTTGCTTGACTAGCTGTTGTTGTAGCCATTTTAGCAATTTTTTCCGACCTACTCATTTTCCCCTCTCCTAAGAAATCTTTGTCCCTTCAAAATCTGAACCTAGAATTGTATGCTTGATTCGTTCTATTTTTCTCCCATCAATTATATTAAGTTCTAGATTTGCCTTTGTTGCTTCTAAAACTGCAATAGGGTCCACTACGCTTGATTTCCCTGCCTCTTTATGTTCTGCTGGGCCAACGATTTGTTGTAGTTCTTCATGAGTAAGGATGTCAAATGATTTAGCATTTGGATTTTTTCTAGGGTCTTCACTGAACACTTTTTCAACATTGGTGGCAATAATACACTTACTTGCATTTACTGCTATTGCCAATCTGATAGCTACTGCATCAGTAGTATGTCCGGGCTCAGTGCCTCCCATTACAACTACAGGCCTTTCTTCAAGTAATTGCGCTGCCTCGTTCACACTTGTTGGTATAATTCCAGAAACAGAAATACTTGCCTCAGTAAGAGCTTCTCTGATTATTGTTGCATTTAGTCTAGTTGCAGCAATCCCAATCTTATCTAAGTGGTAGTCATCATCAATTAATGGTTTTGCTAATGATATTCCTTCTCTTGCCGGAGCACCACCTCCAATGACTAATCCCAATCTATCTCCTGCTGCAACTCGTTCTCTTACAATTGTGATTAAATGATCTAACCATACATGTTTTTCTTCCACTTCCGGACGTAATAAACTACCTCCAATTGCTACCACAATCATGGTCATCGGGTATACGGAGACACTACTTCTCTATCAATGTCTAGGCTCGGTTGAGGATGAAGGGTTGAAATGCCCGCCTCTTTGCCCATATACGAGGGTAGACTATGTCCGAGGACTTAGAGGTGCAAAAACGCAAACTTCGTGCACGTAAGACTCTCGAAGAAGTTTCGAAGATGAGAGGCATGGGTACTGAGCTAGTTACAGTTATCATACCTCCTGAGAAGATGCTATCTGATGTTCGTCATCATTTAATCCAAGAAGGAGGGCAAGCAGCCAACATCAAGTCTAAGTCTACAAGAAAACATGTTACCGACGCTATAGAATCGGCAGTATCTACCTTAGGCAGATACAAGACTCCTGGTGAAAGAGGAATTGCCTTATTCGTTGGCCATGTAATTATTGGAAACAACAAAAGTAGGCTTATTTCAGTAGTTGTTGATGATCCTCCTGAAGCTTTCCCATCATTCAGATATCGCTGTGATTCTTCTTTCGAAACTTCTCAACTTGAGGACATGTTAATCGATAAAACAGCATATGGCCTTTTTGTTATCGATAGGTCAGAGTCGGCTTATGGTTTAGCATCTGGAAAAAGACATCATTGTCAAGAGCATATTACTTCTCAAGTTCCATCTAAACATGGAAGGGGTGGTCAATCGGCTCAAAGGTTCGAGAGACTCATCGAAGAAGCTGCCCATAATTTTTTCAAAAAATCAGCTGAAAGGGCTTGTGCATACTGGTTGCCAATGATTGATGATTTGAAAGGAATAATTATTGGGGGGCCTGGCGCCACTAAAGATTTCGTAGTTAAGAATAATTATTTTCATCATGAGATTAAGAAGTTAATTAGAGAGCCACATTTTGATGTAGGTTATTCTAATGATTCAGGATTAAGGGAATTAATTCAGAGAGCAGGAGGCCTTATGGACCAAATCGAATTAGATGTTGAAAGACGTTTAGTAGATGATTTTCTCAGAGAAGTGATGCAAAATCACCCTAAAGCCACATATGGCGAGATGATGATTAGAGCGGCTCTAGATCAAGGTGCAGTATCTACATTATTGCTGTCTGAAGGTTTACGTAAACGTAGAGTCGGATGGATTTGCAAATCTTGCTCCAATGAATGGAGTCAAACACATAGTAATCTGACTGAAATACCAGATTGCCCAAAATGTGGCTCAGATAATTTGGTTGAAGATCCTGAGAATACAATGGATTTAATCGATGAACTAACAGAACTTGCATCTCACACCTCAGCTAAAGTAATTTTAGTATCATTGGATACTGAAGAGGGCTCTACTTTGAGTACTTCTTTTGGTGGAATTGCGGCAATGTTAAGATATGCATGGTCCTAGGTGATTTAATGAGGGCACTTCGTAACGAAATAGTCTCCAAACTATCAGTTACTATGCATAAATTAGAATTGAATGAAACTAAATGGCTAGATTTTTTGGGGACTTCTACAGATAAAATACATGGAGATGTTACTTTACCTTGTCATTCTTTTTCTAAGGTTTTAAGAAAATCTCCAAATGATATAGCTATTGAAATTGCAGAAAATGTAGATTCTGATTTATTAGAAATTGTTGAAATAAATGTGGTAAATGGCTTTCTAAATTTCAAGGCCAATAATTCTTGGCTTTCTAAGCAAATTTCTTTTATAAATTCAGATTCTAGGTTAGGAGTAGAATTAGAAGATGAGAAAACTATTGTTATTGATTATTCGTCTCCTAATATCGCAAAAAGAATGCATGTAGGGCATCTTCGTTCTACTGTAATTGGCGATGCTTTGTCACGAATCTTATTGTTTAAGGGGCATAATGTAATTGGTGAAAATCATATTGGCGACTGGGGCACTCCTTTTGGTATGTTAATAGAACATTTTATTGAATGTGAAAATAATAACGTAGGAGAGATAGATCTTTCAACATTTTATAAAGAAGCAAGATATAAATTTGATAATATTGATGATTTCGCAAATCGTTCAAGAAAAAGGGTTGTTAAACTTCAATCTAAGGATCCTGAAACAATCAATCTTTGGCAGAGTTTAGTCGATCATTCACTTATCCACTTCAACTCAGTTTATAGAATGATAGATGTTCTTCTTAATGATGATAATTTAGCTGGAGAATCTATTTACGAGGATTTACTTCCTGAAGTAGTAGAACGTCTCACTTCTAAGAATCTAATCGTTGAAAGTGATGGTGCTTTAGTTGTATTCCCTGATGGATGGTTTAATCGTGAAAATGAACCTCTACCTCTTATTATTCGTAAAGGAGACGGTGGTTTCAATTATGCTACTACTGATCTTGCATGTATTATCAACCGTGTTGAATCAATTGGATGTGATGAGATGCTGTATGTCGTCGGTGCTGAACAGTCTCAACATTTTTCAATGGTTTTCCAGGTAGCTCATGATGCAGGATTTATGGATGATAAGATCAAAGCCGTACATGTGCCATTTGGATTGGTAATGGGATCTGACGGTAAAAAATTAGCTAGTCGGAAAGGTAAAGCGATAACTCTGAAAGAATTACTAGAAGAATCAATTTCAAGGGCTGAAAAACTGATTCTTGAGAAGAATCCTTCTATGTCTGATTCGGACCGCAATGAAGTTTCTAAGATGATAGGAATCGGTGCAATAAAGTACGCTGATTTATCCATTGATAGGAATAAGAATTATATTTTTGATTGGGATAAAATGCTTTCTTTCGAGGGAAATACTGCCCCATACCTTCAGTATGCATATGCTAGAATCTGCAGCATTTTCCGTAAATCCTCTATTTCTCGCGAATCAACCTTGGAGTCAGAGATTATTATAGGCAATGATTTTGAAATGTCACTATGTAAATCCATAATTGGTTTTTCTGAATCAATAGATGATACAATTAGTAGTTATAGCCCTCATCGTTTAGCAGTTTACTTACATCATTTGGCACAAGATTTTGCTTCATTTTATGAGAACTGTCCTGTTCTGATACCAGATGACAAAAAAACAATGAGTAGTAGATTAGCTCTTTGTAATTTAACAGCAAGAACTTTGAGAACAGGACTTGGACTTTTAGGTATCGAAACACCCGAAAAAATGTGATCATAGAATTTCTTTAACTCGCTCAATATTACCTCTAACTGATTTTATTCTTTTAGAATCAATTATTAAACTCCAAAATGGTACAAAGTCAACTTCAATTTTGATCCATTTTAGAGAATCTATCAATTGTTTAGATTCCGTATTGTCCAAATTTATCTTTTTAATATTATATTCTTTGATTTTATTATTATTAATTTCTAGATATTCTTCAACTTCTTTGCAATCTTCACAAGATTCTTTCGTTATTAAGAGCAAATAATTATACATTCGATTAACCGTTTTCCAATCATCAATTGATACAATTTCATTCATTTTAATTAACTCCTGATGACGGTTATCTTTGAATGTCCCCTTCCTTCCGCAAGTGGTATGGTATCAGTAGGCGACCCAGCACCTGACTTTACTTTGATGGCGAATGACAGAAATATGGTTACTTTAAGTGACTCAATTGGAAATAAGGTAGTTTTAGTATTCTATCCTGCAGCCTTTACTGGTGTTTGTACTACTGAAATGTGTACTTTCACTAACTTCATGAATGATTTTGATAATCTAGAGGCTGAAGTTTTCGGAATCAGTGTAGATTCAATATTTTCTAATAACGAATTTTCTAAAAAAAACTCAATAGGTTTCCCATTACTTTCCGATGTTAATAGGGATGCGACAAATTCTTATGGAGTTGAGATTGATTTTGTCATGCCTGGATATAAGGCTGCCCAAAGATCAGTATTTGTCATTAACGAAGACGGGAAAATTGGTTATTGTTGGGTTGCAGAAAATCCAGGTATCGAGCCTAACTATCAAGAAATAGTTGATTTCTGTAAGAATTAAGATATTCTCGTTATCTGACTTCTTCCCCTGACCACCTTTGACTTAAATCATGATCAATATCCAGTTGATCCAAAATTCTTGCCACTACAAAATCTATCAATTCTCCAATAGTTTCTGGTTTATGATAAAATCCAGGGCTGGCAGGGAGTATAATTACTCCCCACGTTGACATTTTTGTCATTGCTTCTAGATGAGCGGTTGCAAAAGGAGTTTCTCTGGGTACTAGAATCAACTTTCTTCTTTCTTTCAGAGCAACAAGGGCACTTCTTGTTGCTAGATTATCCGAGATTCCTGCAGCAATTTTTCCGATTGTTGTTCCGCTACTGGGGCAAATAATGTATGCGTCATATTTTGCAGAACCTGACGCTGGTTTAGCAGCTAAATTATGATTATCGTGCAAAGTAACTCCTTTGATTCTGGATAAATTTTCAGGCGTCATATCACATTCAAGGTGTAGATTGATTGCACCAGTTTTTGTGATAATTAAATCAACATCCCAACCGGCCTCAGAAAGTGCTTCCACTAGACGTACTGCGTATTGTGCGCCGGAAGCCCCCGTCATGGCTACAACAGCGGATGGCATGAAACCCCGTGAGAACTAGACATCTTGAACTATTGCTTAATTTCCACAGACATTTTCTAATGCAAATGCCAAATATTTATACTCATCTAAGTGGTTATATATCTGTGCAGAAATGCGAATATATCTTCCTTCGGGATTTGGCCAATACCACACTGGTACTTGTATATTATATTCTTCTAGAAGCTCTTTGTGTATCGAATCTTGTTCATGAACTGAAAGATTAGTGAAGTCATCAAAATCCAGTTTTATTGTTGCTATACTTGATAGCATATTATCGGGACAAGGAGGAATAATGTCTAATCTTTCACAAATATATCTTCTAGCTTCTATTACTAGGTTATTATTATGCTCCATAATTTCCTCCCATTTCATTCCAACTATCTTACTTATTTCACTAATTACAAAGGGAATTACGCACCATGCAGAAATATCTCTTGTCCCAGTCCAATCGAATTCATTACGAAATCTTGATGTTCCTTCCAAAGGAATAGTCATTCCATGACTTATAGTTAGAGGATGTATTGATTCTTGCAAATCTTTTCTGACATGTAAAAATGCCGAACCTTTAGGTGCACACAGCCATTTATGGCAGTTGCTAGTTGTAAATGATGCACCTATCTTTTCTATATTTAGAGGAATCATCCCTATTCCATGGGCAGCATCAAGAAGTACCATAACTCCTTTTTCTTCTAACAATTTTACTAACTTTTCAAAAGGCATTTTTATTCCAGTTGGACTAGTAACCGTATCAATTAATGCCAATTTTGTTCTTTCTGTAACACAATTCATTATCCTTTCAATTATGATTTCTTCATTATCAATTGGAAAAGGTATATCGCAAGTAATAACTCTCGCACCAGTCTTTTTGGAAACATAATCTACAGTATTTCTACAAGCTTGGTATGCATGATTGGGAATTAATATCTCGTCATTTTTATTGAAATCTAAAGATCTCAATACAGTGTTTACTCCTGATGTGGCATTTTCAATCAATGCTAAATCATCATAATTACATTTAACAAAATTTGCAATTGCTATTCTAGCATCTAATAGTGCTTTAGGGGCAACCTCCTCATAGAACTTCACAGGATCTTTCTCAACCATCATCCTCCATCGATTTTGTTCTTCTAGTACTATTTTCGGTGTAGATCCAAATGAACCATGATTCAAGAAAATAGTTTCTTCATCGATACTCCAAAATCTATTGATAGGTTTTTTCTTAGGTTTTTTCATAAAAAATCCTCAATATTAATTTTTTCTTCTTCAATTGGTTTCCTATTCAGAATCTCTTGAATATTTGAAATCAAAGTATTTTCCAGTAACTCCCTTGTTATTTGCTGATTATTATACTCGTTATAACCTAATTTTTCTAATGATGTTGTAGCTCCTATATCCAATCCACAACAAGCAAGATTTTCAATTCTATTTCCAGGAGTTGCATAGTTTAACGCTAAACCATGCCTACTTACCCAGTGAAGAAATGCAAGGCCAATAGAACATATTTTTTTCCCATCTACCCATACGCCCATCATTGCTGGGTCTCTGTATCCATTAATATCAAGGTCGTTTAGAGTTTTAATCACTAAATCTTCTATTTTATTGATGATATTCCTTACACTTTGTTCATCATTTTCCCATTTGATAATCGGATAAGCTACAAGTTGCCCCGGACCATGCCAAGTGATTCCGCCTCCTCTATCGACAATTGTCTGTTCATAGTCGTCACTAACCAATACTCCTTCTCTCTTAGCTTTTGGACCGATTGTAACAATTTCAGGATGTTCAACAAGAATAATTGAATCAATAATTTCGTCATTTATTCTTTTTTGTTGCATTACTCTCATAATTTCGGCTACTTCGCTATGTTTCACAATTCCAGCCCTCAGGACTTGGATTTTTTTCAAATAATCACCTCAGGAAGTATGTATTGCATGACCTAATGTTTTCAATACACTTTCATGAAATGCTTCTGTCATAGTTGGATGGGCATGAACAGTATCTGAGATGTCCTCTAATAGTGCACCCATTTCAAGGGCTAAAATGAATTCTCCGTGCAATTCCGCCACATGACTCCCAACAGCTTGTATACCCAAAATTACGTGATCCTCTTTCCTAGCGGTTACTCTTATGAAACCAGCACTTTTCTCTGCCTCTATTGTTAAAGCTCTTCCATTCGCTGCTAGAGGGAATTTACCGGTAATAATTTCTTCTCCTCTTTCTTTTGCTTCATCGGGGGTTATACCAACTGAAACAATTTCAGGTTCAGTGAAAACAATTGCTGGAATCGCCACTTTATCAAATTCTCTCTTTTCACCAGAAATAATTTCTGCGACCATTTCACCCTGAGCACTTGCCTTGTGAGCAAGCATTGGTTCACCAGCGACATCACCAATTGCATAAACCCCTGGTGCGGAGGTTCTACATTGCCGATCGATTCGGATAAATCTACCTGATGTGTCCATCCTTATTCCCATATTCTCAACTCCCCATCCTTTCGAATTTGGACTTCTCCCAACAGTGACCAAAATCTTATCGACAGTAATCTTTTGTTCTTCTGAGTCTTTTTCAAATATCAACTCCACTTTTCTTGAGGCTCCTTTTCCTTTAATCTTCGATCCTCTTGCAAGAGCATTGGTATGTACAGTTACTTTATTTTTCTTAAGCCATATCTCAAGCGGCCTTCTGATTTCTTTATCCATTATTCCTAGGATGCTATCCATCCCTTCAACAACGGTTACTTCTGTACCTAACTTTGCTAGTGCACAACCTAATTCTAGTCCAATATATCCTCCCCCAACTATTGCAACTTTCTTAGGAAGTTTTTCTAAGCTCAATGCTCCAGTAGATGAAAGAACAAATTCTTCATCACACGGCATAAATGGTAAATCAATATGGGAAGAACCTGTTGCAATAATGACATTTTCTGCTTCGATATTTATTTCTCCATCATTGGTCTTCACTGTGCATTGTTTCGAAGAAGAAAATGTAGCCCATCCATTAATTAATTCTGCACCAGCATTTTTGATCAATGTCTCCACTCCTTTAGTCAATCTTTGAACTATGCCATCTTTCCATTCTACAATCCCTTTCATTTCAATCTCAGGATTTCCAGATACTGAAATTCCCATGTGCCCTTCTTCTGAAGAATGTTTACTCAATGCTTCATATCTTTCGGCTGCATGAATAATAGCCTTACTTGGAATACATCCAACATTTAGACAAACTCCGCCGGCTCTTTCACCTTCAACAATTATTGTATCAAGACCCAATTGTGCAGCTCTTATTGCTGCTACATAGCCTCCTGGCCCTGCTCCAATAACTAAAACTTGACATTTACGAATTTCACTCATTTTTTCCACCTACATAAAAATTAGAGCAGGATGTTCTAATAATTTCTTTAATGATTGAATCAAGGCTGCTCCATTGGCACCATCTACAATTCTATGGTCGAAAGAACTTGATACATTCATTATTCTTCTAATTTCAATTTTACCATCTTGGACTACAGGCATCTCCCTTGCTTTGTGAACGCCTAGAATACTGACTTCTGGATGATTTATAATCGGAGTAGCTCCCAATCACCCATCTCTTCCGAGACTTGTAATTGTAAATGTTGAACCTGACAAGTCATCTAGACTGGCCGTTCCATTTCTAGCGGAGCCTGAAACTCTTTGCATTTCAGATGCCGATTGCCAAATATCCATTGCTTCAACATGTTTTACTACAGGAACAAATAATCCTCTATCTGTCTGAGTAGCTATTCCAAGATGAACTGCGGAGTGTTGAGTGACTATGTTATTTTCCTCATCATAATGTGCATTACATTCTTGATGTTTTGGCATTATTTTTGCTAAAGCCATCATGATGAATGGAAGATAGGTTAACTTTGGTTGACTCTCATCTTTTGTAGAATTTAAGAATTTTCTTAGTTTTTCTAATTCAGTTACATCGATTTCCTCAAAGTATGAGAAATGAGGTATAGAGAATTTTGATTTTACCATTTGTTCAGCAATTTTTCTTCTCAACCCCACAATTTTAATTTCATTAGTTTCAGTCCTTTTTGTTGAATATGACTTTGGAGGAGCTCCTGAAACTGCTCCACCCGCTGCTATGTAAGCATCTAGGTCTGCGTGCCTAATTCTTCCTGAAGGGCCAGATCCTGATACGAAAGTAAGGTCTAGTTCTGCTTCTCTAGCTCTCCTTCTAACCGCTGGACTAGCCAGAATTCTATTATTTGCAATATTTTTCACAGCCTTCACAGGCTCTTTAACTGGTACCTTATTTGTAGGCTCAGATTTTTTCTCTACAATCTCAACTATCTCTTCGACTACTTCTTCGACTACTTCTTCAATTTCTGGTTCATTAACAGTTGTATTTTCAGTAGATTCTTCTTTAGAAGGTTCAATATTCCCTTCTCCTGTGAAAGTTATTAGGGCGGTACCTACTGCAATCATATCGCCCACTTCTCCACTCAATTCTTTTACTACTCCACTTGTTGGTGAGGGAATAGTTACTGTTGCTTTATCTGTCATAACATCAACTATAGGTGCATCTTCGACTACTGAGTCACCAATTTTAACGTGCCATGACACGACTTCTCCTTCTACTACTCCTTCTCCTATATCTGGTAATTTGAAAACATAATCTCCCATATTCATTCCTCCTGAGTCTTTTGTATTGCTTCAGCAATTCTAGAGGCGCTCGGCATATAATCCCATTCCGTTGTATGTGGGAATGGTGTATCCCACCCTGTCACTCTTTCTATCGGGCTTTCTAAGTGATAAAAACACCTTTCTTGAATTGAAGCCACCATTTCTGCCCCAAATCCACTAGTTTTTGGCGCTTCATGAACAATAACGCATCTGCCAGTTTTTTCAATTGATTTTACTACTGCATCTCTGTCCCAAGGAACCAATGTCTGCAAATCTAGCAAATCACAACTGATTCCTGAATTCTTTATTGCTTGTTCTGCTACATGTACCATTGCTCCCCAAGCAATTACGGTACAGTCATCTCCTTCCATTGCTAATCTAGCTTCTCCTAATGGTATTTTGTAATATGATTCAGGAACTTCAGCTTCCGGATGTTCTTTCCATGTTGGTACATTGTGTGGGTCGCCATAAAATGGTCCTCTATAGCATCTTTTTGGCTCAAAGAATATAACAGGATCATTGTCTTCAATAGCACTTATTAGAAGTCCTTTAGAATTGAATGGTGTGGAGCAATATACTACTTTCAATCCAGGTGTATGTGTGAATTGAGCTTCTGGAGATTGTGAGTGGTGATGGCCTCCTCTAATGCCTCCTCCAGCCGGCGTTCTGATTGTTACAGGGCACCAAAACTCGCCTCCTGAACGATGTCTTACTTTGGCCATCTCATTTACAATCTGATCATAAGCGGGGAATATATAATCTGCAAATTGTATTTCCACTACTGGTCTTAGGCCATTAATTCCCATACCAAAAGCAGTAGCAGCAATTCCTCCTTCCGATAAAGGGGAATCAAAAACACGATGTTTTCCATGTTTTTCTTGTAGTCCGTCTGAGGTTCTGAAAACTCCTCCGAAGTAACCCACGTCTTCTCCAAAGATTACAATGTCAGCATCTCTATCTAACATATTATCTAGAGCACTATTTACAGATTGAACCATATTCATGTTCGGCATTATTCATCCCTCCATCGTTTCATTTCATCCCATTGCTCCAATAAATGCCATGGGGGATTTTCGTATACTTCTGTAAATATCGCATCAGATGATGGATAAGGGCCATTAGCCAGGTCTCCAAATTTTACAGCTTCTTTGTATGCATCCATTACTTCTGCATCTATCCTCTTTTCTAATTCTTGATGCTTCTTTTCTGACCAATCCTTTTTCTGAATCAAATGTAACTTTAATCTCTCAATAGGATCTCCTCCAGGCCAATGATTGTTCGAATCTTTTGGCCTATACCTAGATGGATCATCGCTGCTGCTATGTGCTCCTGCTCTGTATGTAAGTACCTCTATATGTGTTGGCCCGAGATCCTTTGCAGCTCTTTCTCTAGCCCATTTAGTTACAGAATATAGTGCGAGAAAATCATTCCCATCAACTCTGATGCTAGGAATTCCATATGGTATTCCTCTAATTGCAAAATTCTGATTGTTACTGGCAAAATTTGAATGAGTTGAAATTGCCCATTGATTATTTACAACGTTTAGTATCACTGGTGCTTTGAAGATACTCGCGAAATTAAGTGCATAATGGTAATCTCCTTCTGCACTTGCTCCATCTCCAATCCAAGTTATTGTCACTTCATCAAGTTGTTTGTATTTTGAGGCCAGAGCTACTCCAACTGCTTGACTAAATTGTGTTCCCACTGGGCTTGAAACTGAAATATATCTTCCTTCTCGATATGTATAATGGACTGGCATTTGTCTACCCTTAACATTGTCTTCTTCATTTCCAATACAGTGACATATCATACTAACCATATCTCTTCCTCTGACAAATTGTGCACCTGGTTGTCTGTATGTAGGGAATAACCAGTCTTGACTCTTTAGAGCCATGGTCTGAGCTATTGCAATTGCTTCTTCTCCGAATGATCGCATATAGAAAGATAATTTCCCTGTACGTTGCATCTTCATCATTCTTTCATCAAATATTCTCATTCTAAGCATATGTTCTAATCCTAGAATTAATTCATCAGAAGTGAGGTCAGGATTCCATTCGCCCTTTGCTTCATGATTATCATCAAGAACTCTAACTAATCCGGTTGCATGATTTTCTGCATCCTCTACTGAACAGTCTATTTTTAGTAGATTTAAATCCTCAGGTTTCCAACTCCATTGTTCAAATTTAGGTTCATCTCCCGGACGATGAGGTGCGTCAGGGACATGTATTGACTTCGTCTCCTTCTTCACCATGTATCTAACACCATCTCCTCACTCATATTTGTTGGCTTTCAAGAATCACAAATTCCTCATTGGATTTAGGTAACTAACTGCAGATCCTGTAGATTCTCTAGTTACTACAGGTTCTGCTCCTTCTGCTTCTTCAAATAATAGTCCTGCTCTATATGAAGATCTTACCAAAGGCCCACTCGCCACCGCTTTGAACCCCAAATCCCTGGCAGTTTTATCCCATTCTGCAAATTGTTTTGGCTCTGGAAATCTATCTATCGGAAGATGCCTATCACTTGGCTGGAGATATTGACCTAAAGTAACCATATCAACCCCCGCTCCTCGGAGTAATCTCATTGCTTCCACAATTTCTTCATCATTTTCTCCTAAACCAACCATTATGCTTGATTTAATTTTCAAATCAGGCCTCAATCTCTTAGCATGAGATAGAATTTTAATGGATTGCTCAAAAGAAGCACGAGGGTCTCTTACTAACCTATCAAGTCGAGGAACGCACTCCACATTATGTGCAAATACCTTAATTGGTAAGTTATCGAGAAGAACCTCAAGGGCATCTAAGTTTCCTTCCAAATCGGAACATAATAACTCTAATCCTACGTTTGGAGTTCTATTACTAACTTCCAATAAGCATTTTCTATAATGCTCTGCACCACCATCTGGTAAATCATCTCTATTCACTACTGTAATAACAGCATGTGAGATATTCATTTTTTCTATTGCTTCTGCTAACTCTTGTGGCTCCATAGGATTTAGCTCAGGAGGTTTTCTAATAGTGCCTACTGCACAAAATCTGCAACCTCTTGTACAAACCTCTCCAGCAATCATGAAAGTTGCCGTTCCTCTAGCCCAACAGTCATGGACATTGGGGCACTTTGCTTCTTCACAAACTGTATGTAGCCCGTGTTCATGTACATTGGCTTTAGTATCGTTAAATTTTCTTTGTGAAGAGCCTGTTGGGAGACTAGTCCTAAACCATTCAGGAAGCCGTTTTCTTTTTTCCTTCCTTCTATCGAGGGAACTTTTACCATTATGTCTCAAAACTTCGTTAATTGGACGATTTTGATCATTAATCGTCGGAAGTCGCGTTGACATTGATACCTACGAGTGGGGTGATGACGAAAACTATTCTGATAGTAAATTGTAAACTTACTCTAATACAAGAAGTCATATTACACTTCTCTCTCGGAATACTATGAATCATGGCGTTGTATTGGTTACTGGTGGTTCAAAGAGAATAGGAAGAGAGATTTGTCTCCGTCTCTCTAGAAGCGGTTACAAAGTCGTTATTCACTACAGGAATTCATCCAAGGAAGCAGAAGAAACTGCTAGAATGATAGCCTCAGATGGTGGCAATGCAATTGTTTGTCAAGCGGATTTATCAGAAATCTCTAGTGCAAGAAATTTAATTTCGAAGGCTATAGAAGAATTTGGATATATTGATGCGATTGTGAATAATGCATCCGTTTTTCTTCATGATGATATTTCTACAGTCTCATCCAATTCTTGGGATAATCATATGCAAATAAATGCGAAAATCCCTCTAATGCTAATTAAAGAAATGTATGACTCATTAGATGAGGGTAGACAAGCAAACGTTGTCAATATTTTAGATCAAAAATTGCACAATCCGAATCCCGATTATTTGTCGTATACTACATCGAAATATGCTTTGCTCGGACTAACTGATACTTTAGCAAGAAGTTTGGCACCCAAAGTTAGAGTTAATGCTGTTTCGCCAGGTCATACATTGGCCAGTGATTTGCAAACTACTGAAGGCTTTCAACGTGCACAATCCAGTTCTCCTTTGGGGTATGGACCAGGTCCCGAGGATATTGCAGATGCTGTATGTTATTTGATGGGTGCCAAGTCTGTAACTGGACAAGTAATCTATGTTGATTCTGGTGAAAGATTTCTTTCAAGAACAAGGGACGTAGTCTTTGAGACAGAGTGATATTATGACATCTCACAAAGATGCAATAGCTAATTTATTGGCTTCTTACAGCGGAGTCACGACATTATTCCTAGAAGATATAGTTAGGGATGTTGATATTGGAGTTCATGATTTCGAGATTGGTAACCCTCAAAAAATCAGATTTGATATCTACGTCATAATTTCAGAAGTTAAAAAGCCTCTTAACGATAATTTAAATGAAGTGTTGAATTATGAATATCTCATAACTTCTTTAGAGAATGTTTTGGCATCGGGTCGTTTTTCTCTTCTTGAAACATTAGCAAGTTGTTTATTAGAAGAAATATCTACTCCAACCAATGTAAAGGCGGCATCTGTGGTTATAACCAAATTAGATGTCCTAGAAGGAGACGGTAGATTAGGTTGTTCAATGACTAAAATAAAGTAATTTCCTAATTGTTTTTTCTTAATGGTGCAGGGGGTGGGATTCGAACCCACGAAGGCCTTGCCACCGGAGCTTAAGTCCGGCCCCTTTGACCACTCGGGTACCCCTGCGGCCCACGGGCGTACGAACTTAGTCTTGAATCGCGCGGCTCTAATATGTCCGAAAATAGATGCAGATGCGGAACTTATGATGAGAACTATTTAACACCCTGTGAACAGCCGGGAACCGTGAAAGTGACTAGGAAACCTCGGGGAGGTCTCAAAACCGCCCGTATTGCCATTTTTCTAACATTCCTAATGTTAACTCCTTTGTATTCTTCTCAAGTATCTAATTTGGAGTTGCATGAAAGTTCAATTTCAAGTAATACTGAAGAAACAATTGAACTTTACACACTCTATCTGGCATCTGCTGACTCAACTACAGATGGAGATGGACTAATAACTACAAAAATTCCGGATTCTGGTGGTCAAGAGACAGCCAGTGCATTGGATGAGACGATAGAATTTATCAGTCAAGAATTATTATCTTCGATAGAAATCTTTGGCCGACCTAACCAAGGTTCTGGCTCTGGAAGTTACTATCTCCCACTTGATTTGTTTTTGAAGGCCGTTGGCCCCAGCGGGTCATCAGTTGATTGGACAATTAATGTAAGGGCTGGAGGCTCATCAATTGGACAAGCTGAGTGGAGCGCAGACGCATGCAACACAGGAATTGGTAACAGTTGTAATTTCGATCATGAGGAATTTGAAGTCGATCTCGGGTCTACTAGCTCATTCATGGTACTAGAAGATGAAACTATTGAGATTACAATTTCTGCGGAGATGTCTGGTTGTGATAGTAGTGGTGGCCCATTCGGTTCTACATGTACTGCAGAAGTTGCATGGAACGAAATAGACGGGGAATCTAATCGTCATTCAGAAATTGAAGTTGAAACAAATGCAATCTCTAATAGCATTGTGTATCTGCAAAGAGATGGAGATGAACTTTCTGAAGGGCCAGTATTAGAATGGTACCCTAATGACATTATTGATCAAAGATTGATGCAATTTACTTTCGATGTTAAAAGTGCCTTTGGAAGGTATGATATAGATAGTGTCAGATTATTACTAAGAGATTCTTTAGGCAATTATAGGATAGATAAGGAAATTAGTGACGATGATCCAGATATAGATGATACCAACGAAGGAATATTTGGACATTATTCTTGGACATATCCTGGCGGAGTACCTGCGGGAGAATATACTGTAGAATTGGAGGTCACTGACATACAGGGCAACTTAGTTCTAATTGAGCACCAGCCTGTTGAAATGCATCAATTTGGTGTTTCAATAAATCATGGAATGGATAGACAAACCGAATATATAGCACCTGGAGAAATAACACCAATTCCACTTCAATTAGTTCATAGGGGTGATTCAACCAAGTCTATGTCGGTCGAACTTGAAGTTATGACTAATCTTGGTAGTTCTTGGTTAATAGAATTCGATTCAGATTCTAGTATTTATTCATTGGATGCAGGTGGTGACATATTGAACCCTATTCTTACATTGCAAGCACCTAATGACTTGACTGGTACGCCTAGTAGCATAGATATTCGTGCAGTCGCAGAAGCAGAAGTTGATGGTGTTCAAACTGTGGTTCACCAAGATACTTTGAATGTTATATTGGAGAAGATTGATGTATTCCAGCCTCCAGCAGTTTCAGTCTGGGATGAAGATCATGAGTTGCCTATAGCTAACTCTACACGCCCTGATGATATCGATAATACAATACCTAGGTATGTTGAGTATGGAGAGTTCACTCCATTCTTATTAGAAATATTCAATACTGGATTTGATGCAGATATGTTCCGTATAGATGTAATAAAAAGATCGAAATCTATTATCCAGGTTTATGATAATAACACAGGCGAGAGAATACTGGAAGATGTTGGTGACGGGACTTTCCATTCATCTTTCTTAGAAAGACACGCAACTCAAGTATTGTTACTTAATATCAAACCATCCAATGATAGAGCAGATGATGATTTAGGGACTATAGAAATTGAAGTTACTAGTTCGGGTAATTCATCACTTAGAAGTACAATAATATTCACTATTCAAAGAAAATTTGGTATTAGAGCCGAAGTCTCACAAGATTGTGATGGTTCACCATTGGGTCAGATTGAGGTTTCACTTTGCTCACCGGGTTCAGGAAACGCAGTCGTTGATTTGAGAGCCAGGATTACTAGCAGTGCAAACTCCGGAGATACGGCCCTATGGTGGAGAATTCAGAATCCTGCTACTTTACAAGAGAATTTAGACATTAGTACAATCTATGGGCAGTGGCAGTTTAGAATCGAAGATGAAAATAACGAAGCCGTACCACGTGTTTCACTAAGTCCTGGAGGTTTTATTGAAGTATTTATTACTGTCACACTTACTACTCAAGTTGAACAAGGAAATCATACAATTTATCTCAGAATAATTGAAGATACAGAAGAATCTGATCCGCGATATTTCGACCTACCGATGACATTCGAGATTGCTTCAGATATGCCTAACTTAGAAATTGTTCAAGTCACTCAGGATAGAAAATTATTGCCAGGCGAAGATTATTCTATTCAGATGAAAGTGAAAAATGAAGGAAATACTGAAATGACTATTCTATTGGATGCGGATGTAAGTGAACAAGGCTGGACCGCAGAAATCGAGGGGCCATCCGGTTCAACATTTATTCAACTGGGTGCATATGAAGAACTGAGCTTCAATCTGAAAGTTTTTGTTCCTTCCGATGCAAATAATGGCGACAAAGTTCCAGTTTTAGTTACTGCTATGCCATTAGCTTATGTTATAGATGGTACTTTAGATACTAGTCAGAGTTGGTCCGATGAATATACTGCTAAGAAGACAGTTATAATGACTGTAGATTTGGGTAATGTAATTGATATTGTAATAAATGAAATTAGTCACCCACGACCATTAACTATAATTGTCCTAGTTGTCGGATTTTTACTCATTATTGCCGGTTTCCAAAGTAGCATGAATCGTCGCAGATGGGCTAGTCACATGGCACTAATTGAATCTATGAATCGAGAAGATGATGAAGATGATGAAGAAGACGATTCAGAACTTGAATCCGAAGAATTAACTCCGGTAATTGAACAGTCTCCAGACCCTAACCGTTACGATGATGACGATATAGAACTTGTATGATTCTCTCGATTCGTCCGAACAACGCTCCATTCTTCTTAAGACCTCTATTAAACGCCATCAACATTAGAGGTGACTAGTTTGCATAGTGTTTCATCAATTCCTGCTGGTAGAGAACTACTTACCAAACGTCGTTCTGCATGTTTATTCACTTTGATTATGTTGCTATCTTCATATTCAGCTATTGAGTTTGGAAGCTGGGAAGCTCTGGCATCATCTGATGATGATGGTGATGGTTTAACTTATGGTTTAGAGTTCATTATTAATACTCAGCCACAAGATTGGGATAGTGATAATGACGGACTTCCTGATGGATGGGAATGGCAATATGGATTAGATCCATTATCTCCTACTGGGATTAATGGTTCAGTTGGTGATCCTGATGGTGACGCATATACAAATTTAAATGAATATCTTTACGGAATACCAGCGAATTGGGATGATCCTGCAACTGCGAATGTACTTGATCAAGGAGTATGGTGGAATGGAACAGTACCTGTAAGGCAATGGGATGAAGAAAGTGCAATGCAGTTCATTCAAGGCACAGGCACCGATGGTGCAGATGAAGATCCAGTTGGTAATATTTGTTTCAACACCTTTGATGATGATAAAGATGGATTAGTTGATAATTTTGATCCAGATAATGATGGTGATGCAGATTGTTCAAGCGACGATGATGATGGTGACGGTCTGATTGATGAAGACCCCGATGGCTGGGATACAGATGGAGATGGTATGCCAGATGGTTGGGAAGTCGCAAATAATTTAGATCCAACTTCTGCATCTAATCTTGATGGTACTTACGGTGATCCCGATGGTGATGGACTGATCAATCTCTACGAATATGTCAACCCTACTTGGGGCACTAGGAATGGAAGCACTACTCCTCCTACTCAATATTTTAGGCCTGGTCCGAATAACATGACTGCTACAGAATCTCCTTGCAATCCTGTTTTGGGCCTAGGCCCTGGAGGATGTGCAATATTTACAGCGGAGGTTGATTCAATAACTCAAACAGATCCAAATAACAATGATACAGATGGAGACGGCTTGAATGATTCTTATGAGGCTCTAATACTTTTGACTGATCCTACAGCTGTTGATACAGATGGAGATGGTATTAGTGATGGTGTTGAAGTAAATGCTGCATACGGCGATCCTCCTTTAGCATCTGACCCCAGGAATAACAATACTGATGGTGACCAATTTGATGATGGCGAAGAAGATACCAATGGAAATGGAATTGTAGACTTAAATGAGACCGATCCTACTAGGATTGAGGACGTGGGTGATTTCGATAACGATGGCATTGATAATTGGGAAGAAAATTTAACATGTACTAGATGGGATATTGCAGATACTGATGGGGGAGGGGTGAATGATGGTGATGAACTTGCTATTGGCCATCAGACCGATCCATGTGTTAGTGAAATCATAATTGAGAAATCAATAATTAGCTGGGATGCTCCTTCATTATCTTTAGAACTTAATTCAACTACTAATTTAGATCCAGACCCTTCTGATTGGAGACAAGACTCATTTCCTATGGCATATTATGAGTTAACAAATGGTTCTACCATAGGGTTCCGATATGGCTCTATTGACGGTAATGAATTGAGAGAGGTCGATGTCCCTCTGCCAGCAACAGCGATTTCTGTTTTGTTCACCAATAATTCTTGGTGTTGGGATGCCTCACCAGCTCCTAGTGAACCACATTGTGATGACGACTATTTTGATACAGATGGCGACGGTTTAGCAGATTGGGAAGAACTTCTTGCAACCTGGGGTCAGCCTACTAATCCAAATCTAGTTGATACTGATGGCGATGGAGTAGATGACTTATCTGAAATTCTTAATCAAACAGACCCTAGTGAGCCTTGTAGCAATCTTCTCGATACAGATGAGGACGGTTTGAATAATTATTTTGAAAATACTACTGGTTGTGATTTAATATATGGTTTTGGTGGAAATGGGACTGTTGACACATATTTCACTTTGTGGAACGATGCCGATACTGATGATGGTGGTGTCATGGATGGGCAGGAGTACTTGGATGGAACGAATCCTCAGAATAACTCTGAAGATGATCTCAATCCGCTTGATACCGATGGAGATGGCATTCCAGATACTATTGAACAAGCAATAGGTCTTGATTGGCTAAATCCCGATACTGACGGCGGTGGAATACCAGATGGAGATGAATGTGGACCCGATTTCTGGTCACTCGATTGTAATGGTTCAGTCAGTAATCCCTGGGATCCAAGTGATGATATAGATCCTAATATGTTGATGTTCACTGTAACAAATTCAACAGATATTGATTTGAGTATTAATCAATATTGGCGTTGGCATACATACGACTACTATACGGGGGTATCATTTGGTGTGAATACAACTCTAGTTGGAGGGACTCCTATTGACTCTGAGATTGGCTTCAATCAAGGTGTAGCACATGACTCATTTTGGATAGGTAATGATACTAATGATTGGATAATAACGTATTCTTCTGGGGCCGAGATAGGCCCGGGAGGTGAATTAATTGTGCCCTATAATACAATGAATTGGACCTCATGGAGTGATTCAGCAGCAGTATTAAATTTCTCAAATTATACAGGGATATAGGAGTTTCTGTGACATCTGTAGATCAAGTCTATGTAAGCAGTCCTGATGTTTTCTTTGGCCCAGAAGTTAGAGAGAATACTACTATATTCTTTGGAAGTAATTACGGTAAAGACTTGCCACAATCTTATCTCAATAGGCAAAGTGCAGTTCCATTAGCAATTACGCAAGCGGTTTTAAGTGAGTCTGGCGCATTTTCAGCATGGGAAAAAGTAGAAGCAATACAAGACTTCCTAATTAATGGTAATAATACTACTACATTCGTAAGAAATAATGATCCTGTTATCCCGAATTTTGATTCAGATATAGAGAATGATTTGACACATTATATTCTGAATAATACTCAAGAAGCATCTTGTGAACAATTTGCAACTGTTTTCACAGTAATGCTTCGTCATGCTGGTTTTGCATCACGTAAAGTTACTGGTTTCTCAGGAGGGGACTGGAATGGAAAATCATATGAAGTGTATGGTAGCGATTTTACAACATGGGTAGAAGTACAAATGCAGACAAATCAAAACCAAGGAAATGTTACTTTAGGATGGGTTCCGTTTGAAGCCTGTCCCCCGCAAAACCTCTTAGAAGTTGTAGATGAAGAATGGGGTCCAAATACATTTGATCGTGATTTGTCAGGAGGAGATATATGGTTGAATGGGACTTTGAGATTTGTTGACAACTTGACTTTGGCAGAAAATGTTTCTCTGAATTTATATCTAGTTAAGGATAATGAGACTGATTTTGTCCCCGGTTCCGCGGCTAAGTCGGAACATCTTGTAGCTTCAGGCTCTACAGATTTGAATGGGACATTTGCTTTGTCTGGAAAACCTCTACTTCCTACAATCCCTGGATATGGTGCTTTGGTATTACAAGTGTTTGAGAAAGCATATGTTGGTTCTCAGGGTATTTCATTTACATGGAGGATGAATATTACTGATGACGCCAATACATCCTTTAGTTCACCTCCACCTATTGATCAACCAATGTTAGGCGTCGGTGTAAACTCGAGTATTACAGGTTACTTAAAACTCGAAAATCCTCCTTATCCCGATGTGTCTTTAATAGATAACCTCCAAGTAATTCTGAATTATACTACTTCTATAGACGGGCCAGTAAGTCAAATCTCAAATGTAGGTACTGGAGGATATTATGAGTTCAATGTTATAATCTCAGAGTCAGAACCACTCGGTTTAATTAATGCTTCAATTTCGTTCCTAGGTTGGCATCAAAATGATTTGAATAATGCAACTAATCCAAGTTATCATATTCGTCCTCATACTGATAATTTCATGTTTAATATAACTCCTGCTCCAAATTTAACAGTTTCATTAGAAGGTACTGATTTGAATAATACATTTTTGGATATCGATTCTTTAATTTACCTCAATGGAACTGTTTTGAGTTTTGGAGATACTCCAGAGGCACTGAATGGAACTTTGTATCTACAGATGAGACGTGCATCGGTTAGTGGACCTTATCAGACTTTGAAAACTTGGTATCTAAATGACTCAGATTGGACTACCTCTCCAGGCCAGTTTAATGTCAGTTGGCTATTCTCTGCTGATAATGTATCAATTCCTTCTGGCCCTGTAGAGGTTAAAATTCAATTTGATGCCGAAGGTCTTTTTGCTAATGATCAGGTCAACTACTTGACAGAACATGGTATTCGAAGCAATATTACTTTCTCTTATGAACTAGTGCCACAATCAAGAGGGAATCAGGCATCAGTTGAGATAATTCTCACGGATCACACCAATACTTCTCTCAGTAGTTTCTTGGGAAGCTATAATTTAGATTTCAACGGCACCTCTGTTTGGAATATTTCCGATCCTGAAACTCCTCGGATTACACCGGTTTGGGTTCCAGAAGCAACTGCTCCAGCTGGTGACTATACATGGGTATTAAATTTCTCAGGAAGTACTTGGCTCAATCCATCCAGTATTGTAGATATTGTAAGAATTCAAGGACAGTCTAATGCAATTGTGAACTTAGGTAGTGAATGGACACCGAGAGGTACTTCTAATTGGGTTTCTGGATTTGCTCAAGATAAGAATTTGGGGACTCCTGTAATAGGCAATAACTCGTCTGTTACAGTACAACTGTTAGTGCCTTCGGATTTACCTCCTTTACCTGATGGTTCCCCTGCTCCCGATACTGTAATCAGACTTGGAGGAGGATTCATCAATCCATTAAATGGCGAATATAATATTTCTTTCTTTATGCCTGGAGAGATTTCATCCGGCGTATATGAATTACGAGTCTTTTTGGATTATACCATAAACCCTCCAAGTGGTGGTGAATATTACAAAGTCTCGGATGCAGACTCAGTAGATGCCGGAATTCAGACTGAGATGGTTGTAGAATCTACTCCTTCATCTTTAATTGTAATTGCTGGAGAAACGATGATAATTAATGCAACAATTACAGACATAGCTGATGGTTCTCCACTAGTTGACATATCCGCTGATGTTATTTTTGATTCAGGAGGGGCTCTTGAACAAACTCTTCAGTCTGGTTTGACATTAAATGACGGTATAGTTTCTTTCAACCCTATTATCCCTGCGAATACTCCTCCCGGGTTCTATAATGTATCCATAATAGCTCCTGACGATCTACTAGACAACTTGACCGATTCAGGGGCGGGAAGATGGTTAGGGAATCAAAGTACATCTAACTTAACTGTTCAAGTATCTAGTTCTATAAATTTAGATCCATTCCCTTCTGAAGTCACTGCAGGCTCTACATTCTCGATATCCGGGCAAGTATTGGATGCAGTAGATTCTAACAGGACTGTAGACGGACCAATGGCTGTAGAGGTATTTTTCCTAAATGATCTTAGTGAGACTTTAGTTGCTAATCATATCACATCCAATAATGGTAGTTTTAACATTACAGTACCTACTGATCCACTAGGAGATGGTGTCAGTAGCGGAATTAAGACAGTAGTTGTTAGTGTAGTAGAAGGAAGTACACCATTTTATCTAACAGGTACTGGTAATGACACCATATTAGTTAGGGGAGTAACTACATTTATCGATAAGAACCCTATCATTAATACAGTTGCCGAAAGAGGTTCTAACGTCACTTTAACTGCCCGAATTGTAGAATCTAGTAATGGTGACCTACCATTACAGGGATTAGATGTTTCTGCTATATTCCATGATACTTGGCTTCCAGAGGTGAACTCTAGCTCCCAAGGTTTGGTCAATTTTACATTCTTTATTCCCGATACGCATCCTTTAGGCCAAATAGATACAATTTTCTACTTTAATGGTTCAAATACTCTCCATGGCACTCTAACTTTGATATCAACAATTACAGTACGTTCCTCTACCTTGATTACTGTCGACAATATAACAGATAATCCTGCAGCTGGAGAAGTTTTCAATGTTAGTGGTACCTTAACATCTAGCAATGGGAGCGCTATAATAGATAGACAAGGTAATACTTTGGCTCCCAGTTTAATTTTCGAGATTGATGGAGAGGATGATACATTTACTGTAATGAGTAGTAACGTTGAGTTAGATGGTTCTTGGTCTGCAACTATTCGTCTAGACTTAACATTCCCTAGAGGTACTCATAATATTACTGCAACATTCACACCAAATGTGAATTATTATCAATCTAGTACAGGAACTGGTATTTTCGATAGTAGAGGGTACTCTCTTTTGACAATTATCAGTCCACTTGATTTAGATCCAGATAGCCGTATAGTTAGAGGAGAGGAGATGAATATTTCTCTCTTATTAATTGACAATTCTGCCTTACCGGTAGGGGCAGCACTTATTTCTGTGATAATTGATGGCTTGATAATATCAAATGTCACTACTGACTCTTTTGGTTTAGCCAATGCCTCGATATTTGTAGACTCAAATAGAGTGGCTGGACCTATGGAAATCAATGTAATATTTTCAGGAATTGAGGGCACTACTGGCCTAGTAGGGGATGAATCAGTAACTAGAGTGGTTGTTTTGGCACCGACAGTAGTTGAGATTACTGATATCACTGGTTCTTCTATAGCAGGTGAATCAGTAACATTCCATGGTACTTTATTGGATGAACATGGACAATTACTAATTGAGGATGGAATTAACTCGGGAGGAGTTATTCATTTGTCAATCGATGGAGTCGATGTAGGTGCTATATACACCACTCTAAGTAATTCATCAACAGGTAATTGGACAATTACTTATGAAATACCATTGAATACTAACTTTGGAGCACATGAAGTAAAGGCAGATTTCTTTGGAGGATTTACTTGGGTTGACCCAATGGGTCAGGGGGACTCATTGAATCCAGAATATTATCTGCCCTCATTCTCGAGTTCAATTTTCAATGTTACTCAAACATCCCAAGTTGTTCTGACAACACCCCCTGGCGAAATAGATCGTAATCAATTACTTGTTATTGAGGGTATGCTAACTGATGGTGCGGGACGTGCACTTCCAAATAGAGCTCTTTCAGTCTATATGAACGATCAACTATTAACTGGTTTAAATGTTGATTCTGCTGGAAATTTCAGTCTATTTATACCAGTTCCTTCTGATATGCCTTTGGGTCCTCGAATTGTAAAGATTATATTTGAAGGAGAAGAATTCATTCTTTCTTCTAACTCCTCATCAGTATTTATTGTATATTCATCTACTGAAGTCTTTATCTCACAACCTAACCCTGTGGCGGTTGGAGATAATTTAGTTTTACAAGGTAATGTCAAAGATAACCTTCCCGATGGATATCTTTCTAATCATTCTCTAGAGGTGTTTATTGATGGAGTATTGATAGGTATTACTTCAAGTAATGAGGAAGGTGATTGGTCACTGAACTGGGTAGTTTCTGAATTCTTAGATGTAGGTGTCCATACAATTACTGTCAAAGCGCCACAGCAAGGTTACTATCGTGAAGGAGTTGTTGAATCAAATTTGACTATCGCTTATCATTCAGGCATTACTCTACAAGTTGACTCAAGTATTGTTACAAGAGGAGGGCAGTGGAACTTCACAGGAAGGCTATATGATGCTGATTCTGATGGTCTTCCTGGACTAGATGGTCGAGAAATAATTATCTATTTGGACGGAGAAGAGATAGGAAGGACAAGTACTATCGGTAATGGATTCTATGAGTTTGAACACTTATTAGGCTACTCAATAGATAGAGGGCAGCATGATATTTTAGTTGAGTTTACAGGAGAAACCTATTATCTCCCAGTGAGTTATAACATGTCAGTCTACGTTAGATCTGATATTGAAATTGAGATATTATGGGTTTCCGAGACAATCATTAGGAGTGACGTTGAACACCCAATTAAGATTGAAGGTAGAATTTTGGAAATAGGTGGTGGAGGTAATGTCATTGAAGACATGGTGGTGACTTTACATTGGCTATCTGATGGTCCTGAGAATGCTAATTTACAATGGGATGAAGCAACAGGACATTTCAGACTCCAATCCAATGCTCATTACCCTATGCCTCCTGGACCTATTGATTTGATTGTTAAAGTTGAATCAGATAGTTCTAGATATCTTAATGGTGGTTCTGAAGATCTTTCTGTTGCAATAATGGTCCCTGTAAACTTTAAGTTTACACCTGAGACTATCAGACTGGATAAAGATGTAAGAATTATTAGAGGAACTGTAAATGTTACATCCACTGATTCATTAGATCCGGTTGCAAATATTTCAATGTCTGCATCATTGATTAATTCTTCTTCTGGGCAAACACATTTCAGAGTGATAGAAATGACCGATGAAGATGGTTTATTTACTTACGAATTCAAATCAATTGAAGGTTTGCCTACTCTATGGGATCGAGATTTCTGGGGAGAATTAAGTATTAATTTCTATACCGATTCCTTATTCATTGATCCTTCCAATAGAACTTGGTTAGCTACTCAGCAAAATCAAAATCCTCATGTCGCTATTGAGTATGAAGTAACTGAAGAATCATCTATCTTACAGTCATTGCTATATGGTTCTATAGTTTTGATTATATTAATCGGAATGTTGGGAAGTGGTTTGTATTATCAAAGAAGACGCAGTGCAGCAATAGATGAATTAGCAGGTATATTCAGTTATACTGCAGAACTTTTAGCGGCAGGAGATGAGTTTAGGGAAGCAATTTACAATTGTTATGAAAGTCTTTGTCAAATATTAATGCGTAGAGGATTCTTACGTAGGGACTTCGAAACAGTAAGGGAATTTGAGATAGCAATTAGGTCTGCATTACCAATCAGTGAGCAATCATTAGTTTCTTTGGATAGGATTTTCGAAGAGGCTCGATATTCAAGTCATGTTCTTGGAGAGGGGCATCGCCAAAATGCACAAATAGCCCTTAATTCAGTATTACAAGAAATTGATCAATTACAAGATATTCCGGTTAGAGATGACTATGTCTCAATGGACGATGAAGAATTAACGAAATAAAATCTCAATGATTCCATTCCCACTTGTAATGCTATTTATTTGACAATCATCCGGCATGACAAAGCTTCTGAAGATTCCTCCATTGATATTTGATGATATGATTTGAACAATTTGGTTTTCATTTTCCATTCTACTTTGGATAATAATGTCATCCGCTGAACGAATCTTTATTGGAAGAGAAATCCCCTTTTCATCAATTTCTCCATCAAATTCATTTAATATATCATTTGTAGATAACAAATCTCTAATATTCATTTTTGCGGTTTCAATATCCGAAGCTATTTCTGAAGATATTTCTATGTGGTCGTTCCTAACCTCTGATAAATGAGGAAGGTTTTTGATAAAATCTTGGTGTAAGTTTTGTGCATTTGTATCCAAACCCTTTGCAGAGATTTGAAGATAAGGCTCAACCATTAATTCTTGATTAAGAATTTTTATTTCATGCCTCTCCCATCTCACTTCCATGGTCTTCCGAGACCACACTCTCGAATGAACCCGTCGTCTATTCTATCTCTATAGCAGGTTCAGGATTTCTCTTGAAGAAATTTTTTGTAAGTCTTCCTGTTCTATTATGATCTGGGGACTCAAGGATGTTTATATTCGTCGGAAGACAATTTCTGAATTGTCTCAAAATGACTCTTTTTTCAAGTAATATCACAATTGCTCTGTCAGCGGATTTTCTTATCGGTCTCCCTAATGCCTGTAGTATACTATTAATTGCGGGTTGAGTACTTGTGTATCTCCAAGCTTTATTACTGCCAAATCTTTCTACATAATATTCTTTCAAAGCATCTTGTCTAGCACTGGGAGGTGCTAGAGGCAGTCCTAGACAAATTACTGCGTCTAGTATATTATTTGGATAATCCACTCCTTCTGCTAACTTTCCACTTAGAACTCCTGCTAACAGTACTTGTCGATGATTCCTTCTTTCATTTAGTAATTCATCTACTATACCATTAACTCGACTTTTAGACATTCTTTTTTCCTCATCTATTATTCTAATATGCCCCGGTAACCAGTTTGCATCTCCTAAGACATCATCCATTAATGCATAACTTGGAGAGAAAAAAGCAATATGGCCGGGAGTGTTACTAATGACTGCAAGAATATGCTCTCGAATCTTTTCAGTATTGTCATGATTTCTTTCAGTATATTTTGTAGTCACATCTTTAGCAACTAAGATAGGCCTTCGATCCGATAAAAATGGAGACTCATATTCGGTCATTATTATTTTCCTAGTTTTAGGAATCTCTAGAAGATCTGCATACATTTCTGGAGGAAATAGTGTGCCTGACATAAGTATAGCACCATTAGTCCCAGAAAAGATAGGCCCACTAACAACTCCTGGGTCTAATAGAAAACTTCTGATTCTACCTTCCTCTCCGAGTAAGTCAAACACTAATACCAAAGCAGTGCTATGTAAGTATTCTAGCGTTATCGAAAGTAAATCTGCGAGCCTAGTGCAAGCAGTATCTTTCTCATCATCATCTCCATCATCCTCTTGCTCAACTTTAACTTTATTTAATTGATTTATTAATTTCTTTAAAATTGAAAAACTTCCTTCGTTTTTAGCATTCAATTCTTCGTTTAGTATAGAATCTATTTCTCCAATAAAGTCTGAAGTTGAAATTTTCATATCTTTCTTACCTGATTTTATCAAGTCAGTTTCCTTCTTTTTATACCATTTTTTCATTTCTTTTTCTAATTTTTTCATTTGTCTTAGAGCTTCTTTAATATCTGATATACCATAATTATCTTGTAATTCAGATAAATCAAGTTTCTTCATTGCTTGTTCTCTTGAACCTAGGTACTCTTCTATCTCGAATCGCGAATCTCGAAAGGTTTTCATTATCGCTCTTCTTTCGAGTCCATTCCTAATCCTATCTGGTAAATTGTGAGCCTCATCGATAATCAAAATAGTATTTTCTAAGTCTATCTTCATCGCAGATAATGAACTCTCACTCACATTCTCAATGAAAACATGGTTATAATCGCAAATTAAAATATCACAATCTTTCACTGCAGATCTAGCAGCAGTCCAAGAACATATTTTTCTTTTCTTTCCAATCTTTATGATATCATCGACATGTTTCGGGCTTTCTAGTATAATTTCTTTCAAATCTTCTCTTCTTTTTTGTTTACTACCTTCGACTATATCTTCTTCACATGAACATTTACCTGTAATTCTATCTACATCTTCGCACATGGATTCTCTGCCAATAATGTCAACTACTTTGACATCAGGTTTCACTTTATTTATTCTTGAATTAATTTTTTTAATGGTTTCGACAACAATCCTGTGTTGAGATTGCCTCCCAGTCAGGAATAAAATTTGTTTAGCCGATTCACTATTCCTAGCAACTTCTAGGGCCGAAGCTAATGAAGCAGCAGTTTTTCCAATCCCAGTAGGTGCCGCAGCAAAAAGAAATCCTTTTTCCTCTAGGGCTATTATTCCATCTTTAATCATCTGCTCTTGAGCAATTCTTAAATTCTCATGGGCTACAAAACTGCCAATTCCGAAGTTGTCAGCGTGCACCATGAAAGCAAACCTGACAATAGAACGACCAAGAAGATTGTCTTTCTAAGGTGCTCCGTACGAAGCGTACGGAGCGGTGTGTGTGTTTGAGTATTAGATTAATTTCTCTCTATCGGTAATTCGATTCCTTCCACGTGAGATCCGAGGTACATCTTTTGCATCATACCCTACTGCATTGCTTAACTTCGCTCTACTTCTAACTCCAGAAAAACCAATGTTGATTTTTGTTTTATGATGTTGGGTGAGGGGGCTTTTACGCCCCCCCACGTTTTTGTGCATCCCATCCTCGCTCATTCTCTCACCTCTGAGCGTTCGAATCATCATTAAATCGCG
>MDTA01080050.1_pt1 | contig 58095 bp, 83 predicted proteins | sample 811151 | NCBI WGS metagenome assembly MDTA01 (sample SAMN05326648, study PRJNA326480) | marine metagenome | isolation source: seawater | place: Indian Ocean: South | collected 2010
AGTGAAAACGTTTTCCGTGTAGGCAGTGATGCATACTTTGAAGTTTTCAAATTGGCAAGAAACCTAGTTGAATCAGGATATATAAAAGTAGATGATAATACATATGAGATGTTGATGCACACAGACATCGGCGAAACTGTTACACTTAAAAATGGAGATGTTATTCCGTTAGATTGTCCTTTAGTAGAAGAAGAAGTTGTTGATGAAGCAGAATACAAAGGCAAAGATGTTCAACTTAACAAACCAAAAAGAGGCGGGCCTAAGAAGTATTATGTTTATGTAAAAAATCCTAAAACTGGCAATGTTAAAAAAATTAACTTTGGCGATGCAGGTGGTTTAACAGCAAAAATAAATGACCCAGATGCTGTTAGAAGTTTTGTTGCACGACACGATTGTAAAAACAAAAACGATAAAACAAAAGCAGGTTACTGGGCATGTAGATTACCACGCTACGGCAAAAGCCTTGGACTAAAAGGCGGCGGAGCATGGTGGTAAATCCTTTCAAAGACCGTCAAATTTCCAACACCGAGAGACGAAGAGTATTTACTGAAACAGTAAATCCTATTGAATTAGTTTGGCATAGAGACTATGAAAATAGAAAAGTCACAGTTTTAGAATCAAATGATTGGGAGTTTCAGTTTGATAATGAACTTCCGTTTACATTAGAAGTAGGCAACACCATTGATATACCAAGAGGTACATATCATAGAATTATCAAAGGCAATGGTAATTTAGTTTTAGATATTGAAGAGTATTAAGAGTAGGTTGATTGATACATGCGTTTATGTTGGTTGTGTTAATGGGTGCAGGCGAAGATCAGCGTACCTTACCCAACCCAATGTATTTTAGAAGTATAGACGTTTGCCAATATTATGCAAAACGTATACCACGCCAATATGGTAATTACGGTTCCAAATATCTAGTCCCCCCAGAACATAGAATTACAGCATATTGTAAACCAGTCTATGTTAATCAAAATACATTATTATATGACCATTAATGCTTGACAACCAAGTGTGTTTGTGTTATATTAAATAGAAAACACACAGGCAGACAGCAATGAAGCGAATTGGTTTTGCATGTAAATTCATGCATCATGATCAGACACAGAAGAAAAAACTTCTTGAAGAAATTCAACGACCCTTGAATACACGTTCAACAACGGTTGCTTGGCTAAATAGACAATCAAAAGAAGTTGCGGAGCAACGTTTGTGGGACATTATGGAACACAACATTGAGTCCTACAATAACTTGATTGAATACGTTGGAGGGTTGAGCAATGAATTACGAATGGTTAGGCTTGGAAGTGATGTTCTTCCTGTTTATACTGAGCCTCATTGGAGTTATTTTTGGCATCGGAGTGATGTACGGAGTTACTGCGAAAAACATTTTGCCAAGGTCGGTGATAGTGCTAGGAGGCTTGGCGTTAGGTTATCAATGCATCCTGGTCAGTTTACTGTTCTTGCAAGTGACCGCGATGAGGTAGTAGAGCGAAGCATAGAGGAGTTTGAATATCATGTGGATATCGCAAGGTGGCTTGGATACGGCAAACAATTCCAGGACTTCAAGATCAATGTCCATATATCCGGGCGTAAAGGTCCAGCCGGTATCATCGACATCCACCCAAGACTATCTCCGGAGGCGCGAAACACAATCACGATCGAAAACGACGAAAACTCGTGGGGTATTGAAGCAAGTTTGGAGTTACGAAAACACCTCGCATTGGTGCTCGACATACACCATCACTGGTGCAAAACAGGTGAATATATACGTCCCACCGACGATAGATTTCTACGCATAGTTGATAGTTGGCGTGGTGTTCGTCCTGTAATACACTATTCAGTTTCACGTGAAGACGTTCTAGTCGATCACGATATTAACACATTACCTGACAAAGAAAAATTATTAGAGCAAGGTTACAAAAAAGCAAAACTTAGAGCACACTCTGATTACATGTGGAACAATGCAGTAAATGATTGGGCATTGAGTTTTTGGGAACATGCTGATATTATGGTAGAATCCAAAGCAAAAAATCTTGCTAGTATAGAATTGTTTGACTATGCAAACAATAAATAGTGTTGAACATTAGTTCATACACACAACACACACGGAGAGTAAAATGAGTGAATATAAGAATCCAATGGAACAACTCGCAGAAGCGATGAAGTCCGCAATTCCACATATTAAAAGTAATAAGAACGGGTACGAAATCAGAACCAAAGTGCTTGAAATGGCACAGGCTGATGTTTGGAATGATTACCATGCAAAGTGGGGTCAGTTTGAGCAATCTGTAAAAAGAGATAAAGATACAGGCGAAATTGTTACTGAAATCAAATATCCAGATGTACCTGGAGCAGATGCAGTTTTAGCCACTGCTCAGAAGTTCTATAACTTTGTAAATCAGAAATAACATACGTTTTAACTACTTCAAAAAACTCAATCCCTGATAAATAGTTGTAAGTAAATTATACACTATTAATCAGGGGTTTTGCTATGTACTTAAATGAACTAGACACACGTTACGATGATGCATCGCGTCGTACAGCAAAGGCTCTACGTGATTATGCAGAAGAAAACAATCAAGCAATGCTAAAAGTAGATCCAGAGGGATCTATGGATTATGATTTATTCTTGACTGTTGCTGACGCAATTGAAGCCAATGACGTAGACACGATTGCTAAAGAAATTAGTGATGCAGACACAGATCCAAGAGACTTTATGATGGATCTTCTACTAGATAATCATCCAGAAATGGCTAAAATTGTATCCATGAAAGTAGACAACACTATACAGAGTATATTTGGTATGACAGGTCGTATGCCAGAATCAGCACAAGTAAATGAAGGTTATGAAAAAACATGCTTGAATGCACTTCGACAAGAAGGCATTGGTGGTTACTTCAGCAACGGAAAATTATATGTTGATTTTAGAGATCTTGACAGAGCCAAAGAAGTAATTGCATCTGACCCAGACATATTAGAAGCACCACAAATTATAGGTGAAGAAAAAGTGATTGAAGCAAAATATGAATTTGGACCTGCAACTGGTAAAGAAACTTATCCAGGTGGATATGAACATGATGCAAGAATGATTACACATATTGTTACTGATTTATCTCCACGTTTAAAAGATGATGAAGTGATGCTAGATGTACAAAATGCAATCAACAGAATTGAAACAAACACAGCAACAAAGGCAGACATTACTTTGGTAATGGATGTTTACAAAGATATTGTTAAACAGAAACTTGATAAACCTTACAAAGATGCAATTGGCAAGTTTGATCAAGATTATGATCCTAATGATCCTTTACAAAATGTTGAAGAAAAAGCCAAACCAGACTATATTGATATAGATGGTGATGGCAACAAAAAAGAGCCTATGAAAAAAGCAGTAAAGGACAAGGAGAAAAAAGAAAAAGTCAAAGAGGGCAAAGTTAAAGCAATGCTTATGGACATGGAAGACGATGCATCTGACATGTCAAGAGAAGAATTTATTTCTAAATACGGTTCGCATAACGCAGACGTTTGGGACGATGTAAACAATCCTCGAGACTATCCAGAACCTGCACTTAATGATTTTGTAAAACAAGATGCAGAAAGTGTTGATGAAGGTGTACAACGTAATATACTTTATAGAGATATTGGCATAATGCTGGCTAAAGGTCATGACATTAAACGTATTAAAAAACGCTATAAAGATATCGATGATGCACACCCAGGACATATTGAAAAAGTTGTACAAGCACTGAAAGATAGAAATGAAATCCCATATGGCCAGTACAAGCGTGTTAAGGGAGCCGATGCTGTACAAGAAGATATACAAGATGATAGAAAGTATCAATCATTAGAAGAATTGAGAGACAAACTTGTAGACATAGAAGCACATGTTAAACGATTAGGTATTATGGATGGTGCTACAGAAATACAGGGCAAACCTGTTACAGGCACAGGAGATATAAATGATCAATTGACATCTATGTATAAAGCAGTAAACAATCTACAAGGCGCTGTTAGTAGAGCATTAAAAATTGTACCAGGTGAGCAAAATCCAGATATTAAAAAGTTTAAAAAGAAACTTGGTGAAGCAATGGCAAGTAAAGAAGAAATACTTGCATTAAACCAAAAATGGAACACTGGCAAATACTACGGCGGCAATGGCGATTATCTATTAGATGGTTATTGTAAATACATGCTGGATTCTGGTATACCATGGGACGCATGTGAAAAGAGCGAAGTAAACAAATATGCAGAAAAACATGGCGACCTAGGTGATTTTGATATGAGTCAAGTAGAAGACAATCCAGACTTTCCTATAACAAATGAGTTCCACAATGATCTGTTTAGGGTATTTAAAGGAATGCCAGATGAAGATGAAACTGAAGAAATGTGTAACATACTGGACCAAATAGGCGAGTCAAAAAAAGTTGTAAAAGAAATGACTTCAGCAGAAAATACAGTACACAAAGCATTTGAACTTGCACAATCACAGATTAATATTCTAGAACGTAAGTTTAGACCTGGCGGACTTATTGAAAATAAGACAAAAGAGATAGGCGGCGATGCTAGTATATTTCCTGAAGTGCAAGACAAATTAGCAGATGTTTATGATGTTTTAGAAGATGCACATTATGATGCTATGGGACATGTACACAACGAAAATATAAGTGAAAGAACTTTAACTAAGGCAGAAAAAAAGAAAATGAAGTCTTACGAAAAAGATATTAAGAAAAAAGACTTTATTGAACGTTATGGTAAAGAAAAAGGCGAGTCAGTTTACTATGCCACTATTACCAAAATGGCAAAGAAAAATGCCTAAAGGCGAACTAACAATAGACCAACTACAAAGGTTGGCTGGTGTAGGTCCTTACAAACCATATACTCCAGAATCAAGCATGGGTGCTGAAATGGGAGCAAACATGCAACAGAAACGAGAGTATGAACGAAAGAAGGGAATACGCCCCGGTGATGATGAATGGTTTAGATTGTATTTTTCTAAACCTTTTCTAACTGGTGAAAAACCTATGGACAAGTAGAATGCGTATTCATAACTTAACAGAAGAAGTTACACAACAACAATTAGACGCACTTGAAAAATATGCAGATAAACTATTTGCAAAAGTAGGTATTGACGTCAACTTCACTAAACATTTTATTGATCGTGTTAATGATGAACGTAACAAAAAACCAATCTCAATAGCAGAATTAGTAAGACTCTTCAAACAAGAATATAAACGTTGGGCAAAACCTATTGCACAAATGGGTCCTGATGCAGAAGCAGTTATGAAAGACATGACTACTGATGTTAATTTGCCATTTGTTTTAAAGTGGGACAAAGCAAACAACGAACTAGATCTTGTTGCTAAAACTGTTATGAGAAAGCAAGACTTTAAAACTCCTGACAGAGAATTTCCTGTAGAGAATGCACCTGGTACACTAGGACAATACATAAATTGGGCAGGAAAAAACAAGCCACAAGATCAAAATAAAAACATAAAACAACCTCAAAAAAATCCAGGCTTTTTTAAGAAGATTGCAAACAAAGTTGGCAACACTGTAAAAAGTATTTTTGACGATATAGATATAACAGAACTTAAAATAGTAAAACCTGATCCAAAAGACACTATGGGCGTATTGCGTAAGGATATGCCACAAATTGAGAAAGATGATTATCCTGAATTCATAACTTATCTGCGTAGCAATGGTATTAAATTTACAATGGATAACATTGATGCAAACGATTTAAAACCAGTACAAAGTGAGTTTTCAGATGTTGGTGTTGAAAAACAAATAATAAAAAATATACAAGGCAAAAGAAAGCCTACCATTATAAGCAGTGACAACTTTGTTGTTGACGGGCATCACAGATGGTTAGTAGCAAAGAACACAGGAGATACTTTAGAGGTACTTAAGGCAAACATGCCTATTGATAGATTATTTCCTATAGTGCTTAAATTTCCAAAAGTAAGATTCAAAGACATTTACACTGAAGAGTCAGAACGTGAAGAATTATATAAACTTACTAAAAAAGCATTGACAACAATACCAAACAGTGAAACACAAAAGCAGGTAATTGAGAGACTCAATGTTCTATGCAAAAATTTAAACATAGAACCTATAACAGAATCTCTTACTGAAAATAAAAATGCACAAGTATATGTTGATATGGATGGCGTACTGGCTGACTTTTTTGGTGCTTGGGCAAAGTTAATGAACGTTGGGCATTACAAAGAAATACAACCAGTCAGTAAAGGCTTAAAAGCAATTAAACAAGAAAAAGATTTTTGGGAAAACATTCCACCTTTAAGAGGTATGGGCGATTTGTTAAAGGCGATTGAAGATACATATGGTAGTTACACAATATTAAGTTCACCTTTAGCAAATGATCCAAATTGTATTCCTGGAAAGTACAAATGGATTGATAAAAATTTGAATATCTTCAAACCTAGCAATGTTATTATAGACAAAGACAAGGCGAAGTATGCAAAACAATCTAATGGCACACCTAACATTCTTATAGATGACTTTGGTAAAAACATCATGGCCTGGGAAGGTGCAGGTGGAATAGCAATTAAACATCATCATACGTCTGTTCAAAATACTATAAAAGAACTTAAAAACATGGTGTTGAAAGAAGAAAAACTAGATACAACTATCATTACCCCTGATATAAAAGATCTAGGAAAACTTTTTAAAAAGAATGGTTATGAAGTAAGAGTAGTTGGTGGTGCCGTTAGAGATGTTGCATTAGGTAAACAACCAAAAGATATTGACTTTGCAACAGATGCCACACCTGATGAAATGATTGCTATGTTTGATAAGGCAGGTGTTAAACATGTACCTACTGGTATAGAACATGGAACGATTACCGCTGTATACAAAAACAATCCATATGAAATTACAACACTACGAGCAGATGTAGAAACTGATGGTAGACGTGCTGAAGTTCAATTTGTGAGAAACTGGGAAGAAGATGCAAAACGCAGAGATCTAACCTACAATGCTATGAGCATGGATATGGATGGCACAATATATGACTATCATGGTGGTATGGATGATCTACAAAATAAAGTAAGCAAGTTTGTGGGTGATCCAGCAGAACGTATTAAAGAAGATTACTTAAGAATTTTAAGATACTTTAGATTCCAATCAAAACTAGACAAACCAAACTTTGACAAAGAAACACTAAAAGCAATTAAAGACAATGCAAAAGGATTAGGCGACATCAGTGTTGAACGTGTTTGGCAAGAAATGTCCAAACTATTAACTGGACCTAGTGCAAGTGATACAATTAAACAAATGAATGCAACAGGTGTTGCAGATATAATAGGATTACCAACAAAGAATGCAGGCATGTTAAAATATGACAATCCTATTATGAATCTATCATTATTAGTAGATGACAATACATTGGTAAACAAATGGCGATTATCAAACAAAGAGGCAGATGAACTAGGCTTTTATTTAAATCATAAAAATAGCAAACTCTCAAAAAATGAAATAGAAAACTTGATAGTTGATGGTGCAGACAGACAATACTTGTCTAACGTTTTAAAAATACAAGGACAAGATTCTCTAGTCAATCATGTAGAAAACTTTGACGCACCACAGTTTCCTGTAACAGGTAGTGATCTAATTGCAAAAGGAAAACAACCTGGTCCTAGTTTAGGTAAAACTCTAAACGACCTAGAAGACAAATGGAAACAAAGTAGATTTAAATTAAACAAAGATGAATTACTATCAAGAATTAGCGAAGGAAATAAAAATGTTACATCATTGGATAGATCTACAGGTAACACTTTACAAAGTGATGATGTGGAACGTAATGAACGAAATAGAAAAACCAGTAATGAAATCAGTATTCATGAACGGCAGGCAGTGGAGAAAACTAAAGAATCAATTTCTAGTAGTGTGAGTGAGTTTACAGAACATGAATGCGAAAAAGGAGAATACTGGTGCAACGAAAGTGGCAAATGCAAACCTATTCCTGCAGGACACTATGTTGATGCCAGTGGATGGCTAGTAAAAGAAGAAGGTCCGTTTGGTGTTATTGCTCGTAAGGCAGGACATGTTTTGAATAAATCAGGATATATGAAAGCCGCAGAATACTTACATAATATACTAAAAAGAAAATACGGCGAAACTAACGGAAAACTTAGACATTCGTTAGGTTACTATGCACAAATGATTGCAAGTCAAACAGGAATGAAATTAAACTGGCGCGAACTTGAACAAGAATATTTAGATATGTATGGCAATAAATTGTTTGAAAACTTTGCAGACGGTAAGAAAAAAGGCAAAAGCAGACCAGGTAGAGTAAAACGTGCAGGCGCAAGTTGTAAAGGTAGTGTTACAGATTTAAGACGTAAGGCAAAAAACAGTAGTGGCGAAAAAGCAAAAATGTATCACTGGTGTGCCAACATGAAAAGCGGTAGAAAAAAATCAAATGAAGAAAAGGAAAGCACAATGAGTTTTATAAAAGAAATGTACAACAGAATGGATGACTCATGTCCAAGAACAAAAGCAAAACTCAGTCAGTGCGAAAGCGTTAATAAAATAAGCGAAGCACAAGACGGGCCAGTAATGGCAATGTGTGAATTTACTAAAGAACACGGAGTAGAAGGTCTTGTGGTTATGACTCAGGCACCAAACACACCAACACTTTTAGTAGGTGAGATACAAGGACTCAAACCTGGTAAACATGGTTTTCATATACATGAGTTTGGAGATTTATCCAATGGTTGTGAAACTGCTGGTGCACATTACAATCCGGACAATGTAGACCATGGAGATTTACAACAAGGACATGTAGGTGATCTTGAAAATGTTATAGCAGATGAAAATGGTGTTGCTAAAATAGAAATAATTGCACCTAGAGTTGATTTGCTAGGTGAAAGATCAATAATAGGTAGAAGTTTAGTTATACACGAAGATGAAGATGATTTAGGCAAAGGTGGAGATGCTGAAAGTTTAAAAACAGGAAATGCAGGTAATAGACTAGGTTGTGGTGTTATCGCAATGATGGAAAATAAAATGGATGAAAGCACAGGCAAATTTATAGTTGCTGAACCATTACCGCTTATTCCTTTAGCAGTAGGAACAGCCGCCAGAGCAATATTGCCTAGAGCATTACCGGCGTTAGCAAGAGGAGCCAAAAATCTTTACAAAGGCGCAAGAAATATTATAGGAAAAAACAAAGGTGCAACAAGCAGTGCTGATGATGTTGTTAAAGTTACAAAACCTAAGCCTAAAAATGTTAAACCTAAAAATGTTAAACCTAAAAACACAAAGACAAAAAACACCAAGACAAATACAACCACTAGAGCAAGAGATGAAAAAGGTAGATTTGTCAAGAAGAATAAGAATGCAAAAAACAACAAAACAAATAACAAAGCAATTGGCCGTAAAAGCAATGCCGCAACTATGGGTTCTGGTTTAGCCGGTGGATTGGGAGGCATGGGTTTAGGTGGTGCTGGTGGTAGTGGATCAGATGATTGGAGCAGAGAATACAGTAGAATTGAAGCAAAGTCATCTATTGGAAAAGCATTACTTGAACAACTTCCAGGTGGTGCTGGTGGTCCTATTCCAAAAGGAACAACTGTAAAAGGACCAGACGGAGACGAATATACATGGATGGGTGCTCAATGGGTAAACAAAAGAACTGGCAGAATGGCTACAAAAGATTTAAGAGCAAAACTTCCAGGCGGTGGAGGTGCTGTGATCAAGCCTACAACAGAACCTGATAAGCCTGATGATGACGATGATGAAAAACTAAAAGTTGGAGATATTATCAAAACAGCACCAGAAGTAGGAAAACAACTTGCACAAAAACTAGGCGGTTTTTATAATCCTAATGCAAAAGGCGGAATGTTCAGTACAGGTGATCTTAAAGTTAAACGTACAGAAGCCGCTGGTGTAGGTAAAATTGTTAAAGGTGTAAACACAACTCCTGACGTAGGTGTTGATGCTATAAAAAAACAAGCAAAAAAGTTTGGATTTGATGTCGATAACGAAGGTAGACCTAAACATAAATTTAGATAAATACAGTTATGAACGTAGGAGTTAGAATGATAGTCGATTGTAAATGTGAAAAATGTGGACACGATTGTCATTGTGGCCAAGAATGTTTAGAATGTGCTAATGATGTTTGTACAGGTTGTAAATGTGAGAATTGTAAATGAAGATAGATGATATTATAGGAGAATCTATTACCAGTGGTGGTTTCGCCAGTGTTGCGATGCCTTTGTTTACAGGTGAAAAAGGCAAAAAGCATCATAAAAAAGCCAGACGGGCAGTTGGTCTTGAAGGTAATATGAAAATGGGTTATGATGCTGATAATCCTGGATACAAACATGTGGTAAGAGACGTTTATCCTATGATAAGAAGAATTAAAAGAACAAAGTACGGAACAGTAGATGAGACTTGATAACGTAAAAGCAAATGATTTAATTAATGAATTGACTAATGCTGGATTAGAAATCTCACCTGATTCACAAAGTTCCTACTTTGGTTTTTGGCAAATGATGGGATACCCTAGAAGCACAGTTGGTATTCCAAACGAAAGTGTTATAATTAAAGAATTAAACAAGTGGGCAAATTCAACTGGTCATGATATGAAGATTGTTAGGATAAGAAACCTACGTCAATATCAAACAGGAGCAGATGAACACCCTGAAATTACAGTAGATTATACAGTGCCAGTTGAAGAAGAATTATACAACAGGAACAAACAAGATGCACTAGACAGCGAAGTTTTAGTACAAGGTTACGGTCGTTTAACATATAGACAATTACAAAAACATGTTGCTAATAAATTCAAAGGACTTGCAAATATAATGGACAATGGTGATGCTGGCAATATTAAACAAGCACAAAGTATCATGAAAAATGATCCATTACTAAACATGCTTGATAGTTTAGAAAATGCATACGACGAATTATCAGCAATGCGAAAAAGAGGCGGTAGAGGATCACAAGGTATAGGAGCAGATTTTATGGGCGAACAAGAAATAAAAGAACAAGACAAAAGTGTAAGTTATGATAACTGGGATCATAAAGAAGCAGTATCATATTCGAAATATTTAGAAAAACACTTTGGTTCGCCTGATGAAATGACAAACGAACAAACAGTTTGGCATAATATAGATGGGTTTAAAAGAGTGGTTTGTAGAGATGAGTATATTTTACACGGTTCACCTAAACCACACTATGACTTTGTATACAGTTACATTGATTTAGAAGTACCAGAAGAGTTATCAGATGAACTAGCAAAATGTTCAGGCAGTATTTTAATTGATCATTTGAAAAACGAAGTTGGTGCAAGATGTGGATCATTAACTGCAAACGCAACCACACTTAATTTTTGTTTAGATGTTGTAGCCGGTAGAGCAGAACCAGTCAAAGAAGAATACGAACGCAGAATAATTTCTATGAAAGAAATGTTTGCTAATGGTGAACGTTATGAGTTAGATTGGTGGCCAGATGAGGCAGGCGATGCTGATCCTAAAAATCCTTACTACAAAGAATCGATCAATGTTGAAGAACAAATCAGCAAAGAATTACAAGAGCAACAAAACTGGTTTGATTATTACAATAGGTTTGCAAAAGTATCTGATCCAGTTAAACCAACACTAAAAAAATACGTTGGTGTACGATCACCAGATGGTAGTAGAAGACAAATTAATCCAAACAGCAAAGATGAAGTAAGACGTGCATTAGATTTGTATCCTGATGCCATGCAACAGGTAGGCAAAAATTTTGGGTCATATGTAGATTCACCTGCTTGGATGGCCAATTTGGCCGCACAAACACCTGGTGGACAACAAATGATGAAAGACTTTGGTATTACACAAGATGAACTACCAGCAGTTTTAAAAATGCGTGATGATTTCAAAGCACAATACCCACAAGCATTTCAAAAAATTAAACAAGGCGATGTTAAAGGTGCTTGGGATATGATTAAAAATGAAGCACATGAAGGTAGAACTAATACTTTCACTGTAACATATAATGGAACACAAGTTGCAGATGATCACGATTCAGTTCTTGATCTTTTACAAGACAACGGATATGATGTTGATTACGAAGAAAGAGAGCCAGAATTATATGATGCTTTACAAATGTTGCGTGACGAAGGTTACGAAGTAAACATGAACGAGATGCAGGAAACCAAAATGAAAGGTGGAACTGATTTTGACACCTTTATGGGATACAATAAATCTAGGTTAACCCCTCCATTTCCAAAACGTGATATTAGAGGAAACAGAATGTTACCTAAAATTATTAGAATTGCACCTCCCCTAGTTGGTCCTGGTGGAGGATCTGGTAGGTCATTTCCATATTCTTTAGATGGTAAAGACTATTACTATGAAGATACTGATACTCCTTTTAACCTAGCACAATTTCAAGCCAATGAAGCAGAAAATAGACATACTGAAAATGCTGTGGCACTTGCTAGAAAATTTGGCACAAAACAAGAACATGAAAACATGCTAGACATTTATCAGAATCACATGGAACGTGGTTACATTGAACAAGACGAGCAAATGGCTAGAGACGACATTATTAAAAAGTATTACAATAATCTACAAGAAGATATTGATGACGCATTGTTACGAGGTAACATGGGTCCAAAACAAGACCAACTTAAATTAGGCGACACTGTTATAGTAATTAAGCCTTTAGATATAAGATCAGAGGAAGAAATATATAGTGATTTAAGAGAAGCATGGTCAAAAAAATACAAAGACAGTATAGACTGTAGCAACCCAAAAGGGTTTTCACAAAAGGCTCATTGCGCCGGCCGTAATAAAAAAGGAAAATAAAATGAGAGAAGAACAATTAAAAGAGGGTTATGCAGGCGGCGATGCAAGTCAAGATGAAATTGACGAAATTGCAGATGCTATCAAATACCGCATAACATCAAACGCAGACATATTATCAAAATGTCTTGATGCCGCAGGTGGTAGTATCCAAAAAGTACTTGATGCGATCCAAGATGTAGCAGAATTCAATGCACCACTTGAAGAAATTGGTTCAAGTGATATGGCTATAATGATGCGAGAAGTAATGTCAAACCTAGGTGTTAAAGAAGTAAAAGAAGATGCTTATTCAAAAGACATGGAAAAGAACATACCATTAATTTCTAAGATGCAAGATAGGTTAATGGATAAAGGGATGAACAAAGAAGATGCGTTTGATAAGGCGTGTGATCGTTATGGTTTTGATCCAGAAGATGTAAGCGAATACTTACAAAACAAATATAATAATGAAAGTGTAAAAACAGAAGCAGTAGGCGAATATGCAGAGCCTATCTATCAATTATGTGACCAATTAGATTGTCCTGAACCACACATTGTATTTGATGAATTAGTACGTTACATGAGTGGAGATCAAATTCAAGACTTTGTAGCAGACTTTAAACGTCATCATGATATGAACGAAGTCAATGAAGGCAAGTACGGAAAAAAGAAAAAGAAGAAAAAGAAAATGTACGAAGGCGTTCTAGATTCAGAAGATGAAGATGGTTACATGGCTAGAGCACAGTTATATCATATGGCCAAATATGCAATCAATCTACATCAGATGATCGATGATAGAGAAGATTTAGAGCCTTGGGTACAAGCAAAATTAACAAAAGCCAGAGATTATTTAAGTGTAGTTAAACACTATCTTGAATACCAAAAAGTAAAACAAGGTATGGCAGGGGCATATCAAATGGATGTGCCAGAAAGTTTTACATACTCGATTGCCAAACAAGCAAGTGATGAACTAAAGAAAACTGGTAAAATGCCTACAACAGTCAATGTTGATGGTAAAACAGTTCCGGTAAAAATGGATAAAGCACAGATTCAAAAGATCCTAGACTGGAAACAAGTACAGTTAGTTGATGAAGACGTTGTCAACTATATGAGATCTAACCGAGTTAGATAAATATATTAAATAGGATTTTAAAGATGAGTGATTCAATTAGACATTTTATAAACCTTGCAAATGGCATAATCAATAAAGAAATGCCACCAGTTGGTCCAGATCAAGAAAGCACAGCGGAATCGATAGAAGAAGCACATGACTCAAAATTAATGGACCAAGTAATCATGCAAATCAAAAGAGATTGCGATATGGGAGACTATACAGCAATAGAAGAATTACTTATGAGTTGTCCAGAAGATGCACTAAAAGGTTTCTTAAGCGAAGTAGAAAGCGTACAAGAACAAGAAGAAAAATCATACATTTGTGTACATGCTGACAAAGGCAAACACGAATGTCGTGCAAAATCATCTTACGAAGCGGCCAAAAAAGCGGCGGCACATTGGAATATGAAATCAACTGCTGGTATTGATGCACATTTGGCAACAGAAGAAGCAGTAGAAGAAGGTGCATGTACATATGCAAATCCACTAATGGCAGGTAAAACCTACACTTGTTGTGATTGTGGTGACGAAATGCATGTGCCAACAACAACTTGTCAACATGATTCGCATGACGAAACTGGTTCTTGGTGGAGAGATGAAAATGGAAATGGTGTACCAGATTTGTTTGAAAGTTACAAGGCAAACGTTGCTACACTATTGAAAGGATAATATTATGAACTTCAAAGAGATTGTAGAAGGATATAAAGTACTACCAGCAATAAGTGACCGTTACCAAAAACGTGACGGCCTTGAAGGTCCTTTTATGACTGGTGCTGGTAAAGTAGTCTACTATGATCCAAAAGAAGGTTCATATTATGACCCTGATACTGATATGTATATGTCATACGAAGAATACAAAGCATTAGATGAAGGTAGAATGGGTTACAGTGACGCAGAAAAATTAGGTGGTGATGCCGCAAGTAAAATTGACAATGCACTTCGTATGAAAATCAATGCTATGGGCAAGGACATTAGAGATATTGAACCAGGCACATTAGATCAAATGAGATATGATATTGCCAAACAAATGGGTTTAATAAAAGAAGACTTTGACAAAGATCATCCAGATTTTCCTAAAGCACAAGCATTTCAAAGTGAAAAAGATCAAGTAGCAGATATATTAAAAAAATATCCAGAAGAAACTAAAAAGATGCAACAAGACGGTGATGTGTATTCAATTTATGCCGGAGATTTATATATGGCACTTATGGATTACTATGCTGATGAAATGCCTTATGGTGTACAAAAAGCAAGAGATGGTGATCCTATAGAATGGCTTAATACTGAACTTGATGATTTAGGATTACTTGATTTGAACGAAAATGCAAGACGTAAGTTACCTGGAGTTGATCCAGCAGACGGCCCAATGGTACCACCAGTGCCAATGGATGTTCCTGTTAGAGGTAAGCCTGCTACTTCAATGCCTATTAAAAACAAAGACGACTACAACGCAAAGAAAAAGGCATTGCAAGATATTATGATGGATCCTAACACTTCAAAAGATGAAATGTTAAAAAGAGAAATTATGAAACGAAAAGCAGAGTTAGATGCAGATGCACTCAGACAAGGACTTAAAGAAGCAGACAATACAATTTACACTCCAGATGAAATTATCAAAATTATTACAGATACTTTGGCAGAATCAGATCCAGAAACTCTTGCAAGTTACTGTAAAAGTATATTAATGGGTGACTGTGAAGTTGCACCAGACGGAGAAAATATCATGTGGGATCCAGGTGATTTCAATGATATGAAATATAAATCTAAAAAGTTCAACGAAAACGAAGAAGCAAAACCTAAAGAAAAGGTTTGGAAAGTTGATAAGAAGATCAAACTTGCAAATGACAGTATTTGGATGGACCGTGCAGAAAAGCCTATCAAAGATGAAGTACATGTACTTGGTGTACTATGTGAATATGATCCTGAAGAAGGATACATAGATTGTTATGTAGCACATGATGGTCCATGGAACATCTACACTGACAGTGGATTTGCAAAAGAAATTAGTAAAATTACTGGACACAACCTTAGTTGGAGTGAACAAGGTATGCAGGCAATTGGCCAAGCACATTTAGAAGGTAACAAAGGTGTAGAAGAAGTTAAAGAAGATGTTGGAAGTCCAAAAGAACGAATTGTAAAAGTGTTAGACACTATCTTTAATGACTATTATGAAAAAGGTTATGCTACTGAACATGAACATTTTAAATTAGGAAATGCACTTGCTGATCTTGAATCAGCCGGTAATCCAGAAAGTAGCCACAGTGCAATATTAGATTTTTATGGTTCAATGGATGATCCAGATGACGTTGACGAATACAAATATGATTTCAATTTACTTAAAATGGCAATGACACAGGCCAAAAATTTAAGCGAATCAAAAAAACAACCTGCATTAGGTTTAATTACCATTGCAGAAAAATCAAAAAAACCAAAGCCAACAAAACCAGACAAATGGGCATATGCTAAAGCACAAGCAAAGAAAAAATTTGATGTGTATCCAAGTGCATATGCGAATGCTTGGGCGGCCAAGAAATATAAAGAACTTGGCGGCGGCTGGAGGTAAACTTCATGCTTATAAACGAAATACTTGTTGAGGAATACCAAGGCGGTTTACGCAAGTGGTTCAAACAAAAGTGGGTCAATATAGGCAAAAAGAAAAAAGGTGGCGGTCATCCTGAGTGTGGTACTTCAGGAGACAAGAAAGGTTATGCAAAATGCGTACCTGCTTCTAAGGCCGCTTCGATGAGTAAAAAAGAAAAAGAATCAGCAACAAGACGCAAACGTGCCGCACAAAACAAAGCAGGTAGAGGCGGTAAAAAACAAAAAGGACAAGGCAACAAACCTATCCGCGTTAAAACAAAGGCGAAATAACGTATGGCATTTTTGGTACACAATCTCCCACCAGTACCAGTCTTTGTAAAAAAAGAATATCTATACGATCTACAATACGGACACGGCGAACTAACTCCAGGAATTTGGATATCAGTAAAAAGTATAATGGGCCGTGCATTATATTTTGAAACCCTCCTAACAGATTACGGTGCATGTTTTGACAAACTTCCTATTTCAGCATTTGTCTGGAAAGAAGACTATGACAAGGACAATCAACTTCCAATAGACACTTTACAAATTTGGGATTGTTTTGACTATGACATAACAGTTATTAAAAAACCAATGTTGACAGATTGTCAATTCTTTGGTAAAGACAAAAAAATGCACAAAGGTGAATATATCTTTACTATTGATACTGCACACAGAGATAAAAACACACTTGATACTAACTTTTCAGAACACGATCCTGAACATAAATCATTTAATGTTATTAAAATGGAAAATGGGCAATTCGCCGCACAACCAAACAATAGAGTAATATTTACGGATCAAAGTCTTGTTCCTGCAGAACGTAAGATGCCAGACTTTAAAGTATGTTCACAAAACTACACAGTGGAGAATACTCCAAAATGGTCAGTAGGACACACAGACGAATGGCAATACAAGACCAAAGACGAAACCTAGATAGAGTATATCCTGATACTCATGAAGACATTGTATGGCAAACAATTGATCCAGATGATATCTGGTTATTGGACAAATTAATTTTATCTAGAAAATTAGGATACACATGTGGACCAGTAGGTTTAGATGTGCCAAAACCAGACTGGTATATTGTTCGTCCTTGTGTTAATGCATTAGGGTTAGGTTTAGGAGCAGAAAAAGTTTGGTTAGATGAATCAACAATGCATTTACCCTTAGGCTATTTTTGGTGTGAATGGTTCCAAGGCGATCATTACAGCATAGACTTTATGCCAGAATGGGGAGTAAAAACACTCACTGTTCAAGGATTCAAAAGTAAAGATACATTTATTAAATGGGACAAGTGGATAAAAGTTGAAAACAACAACAAACATATTATACCTAAAACGCTTTATCCCAACATATTAAAATATGAAAGAATAAATTTAGAATACATAGGAGACAAACTTATAGAAGTACATTTGAGAGGTAACGAAGATTTTGTTAACAACATCAGCGAATTTATTCCTGTTTGGGAAGGACAAGACACAACACCTCCACAAGGATACACCTATCGTGAATATCCAGATATACACGGTAGAATTGGTGCTTTTATAAAATGACCGATGAAGAACGCAAAGAAAGATATAGGATGTTTTGGATAGTAAAAGGTCATTTAAACACAAGTGAAAATACAATTTTTAGTTGTTACGATTCATATTTTAAACGTATGTGGTGCAATTTACAAGGAGAAAGTGTTGAATTTAATGGCACTTTAGATGGGTTCGAAGAGGCTTACAAACAAAAGATAGGCGATAAATACTAATATAATCATAGAGATTCAAAACAGGATAGACCAATGAGTAAAATGAAATTCGACTTTACACTAGAACAGTGCAAAGAACTTCTTAAGGGTAATAAAGAAGTTAACGAATGGTACGAAGCAATGTGTGAGATATTGCCTTTGTATGATATAACTACTGAAGACAGAGTTGCGGCCTTTATCGCACAATGTAGTCATGAATCAAATAAATTCAAAGTAATTGAAGAAAATCTAAACTATAGTGCAGACGGACTAAACAAAATTTTTCCAAAATATTTTAAACGTGCTGGTAGAGATGCACAAGAGTATCACAGACAACCAGAAAAAATTGCAAATGTAGTTTATGCAAATAGAATGGACAACGGTGATACAGCAAGTGGAGACGGTTGGAAGTTTAGAGGCAGAGGAGTGATTCAACTTACAGGAAGATATAATTATACAAAGTTTGGTGAAACACTTGGTTACACAGCAGAACAAGTTGTAAGATATTTAGAAACTAAAAAAGGTGCTTTAGAAAGTGCATGTTGGTATTGGGATAGTAATAAACTAAATCAATATGCAGATGCACAAGATATTAAAACATTAACCAAAAAAATTAATGGTGGATATATTGGACTTGAAGATAGAATACATCATTATGAACATGCATTAGAAGTACTAGGCGGAGAGTGGGAGCCACCAGCAGTAGACATGAGTGTTACTGTTAGAAAAGGTTCTAAAGGTCCTACAGTACAAGCAGTTCAATCAGCACTAGGAGTTACAGCAGATGGTAACTTTGGTCCTGGTACTGAAAGAGCCTTAAAAGCATGGCAAAGACAAAATGGGTTGACAGCGGATGGCATTGCCGGGCCAAAAACATTGGCTAAAATGCTAGGATAATTATGTGGGAAATGATTGAAAGAATGGCTAGTGATCGCTTGTGGATTTACACAGGTATTGCTGGATCTATCTTTGGTGCCGCATTTTTGATGTGGTTCAAAGATACACGCATGGGACTTTGGGGTTATTCAAAGTTTGATGCATTATTAGACTATTTGGTAAAACGTTGGGGTTGGACTTGGTTACAAGAACCAGATGATGTTTGGAGAAAACGTTATCCTCGTATTACCAAAAAAATAGATGAATTAGAAAATCGTATTAAGAAGTTAGAAAAGTAAGACAACAAACCTTATACATAGGAGGATAATAATATGATTAAAAAATGGATAGATGCTAGAAGAAAAGAGCGTACTTCATGGGATGGAGCCATGTTGATTGCTCTTGGAATCATGGTGCTTTTCTTATCGCCATTAGCCAAAATAGCGGCCGGTGTTGCTATTGTTTATGGTGCTTGGACTATTTGGAAAAGCGAATAATACTAAAGATAAGTGTAAACTCAACAGAGAAAACACACATATCTTCTTGTAAATTTTGTAAAAAAGTGCTTGACATAGGCACAAATTTAGTATATAATAACTGATATGCTTATAAAACACACACAAGGAGAATGTTATGAGTCGAGCGTTTAGCAGTGACGATATCAATAAACTAAAAACATTAATCAATGAAGGTGTACAAGTTACACAAGAAGTTACAGATCTCAAAGAAGGTCTGAGAGATACAGTTAAAGCAATATCAGAAGAACTTCAGATTAAACCAGCAACAATTAATAAAGCAATTAGAATTGCATTCAAACATGATCGTTCTAAGAACGAAGCAGACTTCCAAGAACTTGAAGATCTGTTAGATGCAATTGGCCACCAATCCTAATTAAGAGGATAATCATTTGAGTTATGTAGACGCACTCTTTGATCGCGACCGCGATGTAATCCACGTTGCAGAACGTGTGAACGGTAAGCGAGAATACAAAGAGTACCCAGCAGAATACATCTTTTATTACGAAGACTACAAAGGTAAGCACACGAGTATCTATGGCAAAAGCCTAACTCGTGTTCGTACTACCAGTGGCAAGTCTTTCAATAAAGAAAAGAAAATGCATCAAGGCAAACGTCTTTATGAAAGTGATGTCAATCCTGTATTTAGATGTTTAGCAAGTAATTATTTAAATGCTGAAACTCCAAAGTTACACAAATGTTTCTTTGATATTGAGGTTGACTTTGATAAAGATAAAGGTTTTGCAGATCCAAAAGATCCTTTCAATCCAGTTACAAGTATTGCATTATATTTGGATTGGCTAGATGAACTTATTTGTTTATGCTTAAAGCCAAAAGGCATGTCGCAAGAAAAAGCACAAGAAATTGTTTCACGTTTTGATAACACAATTTTATGTGACAGTGAAGCACAACTATTAGAAACATTTATTCAACTTATACAGGACGCAGATATATTAACTGGTTGGAATTCAGAAGGCTTTGATATTCCCTATATGGTAAACAGAACTGCTAGAGTATTGAGTAGAAGTTTAACAAGAGAATACTGCCTATGGGGTCAATATCCTAAGAAACGTGAATATGAACGTTATGGTAAAGAAAATGAAACATTTGATCTAGTAGGTCGTGTACATCTTGATATGTTAGAACTTTATAGAAAATATACATATCATGAGATGCATAGTTATAGTTTAGATGCTATCAGTGAATATGAACTTGGTGAAAAGAAAATTCCATATGAAGGAACACTAGATCAACTTTACAACAACGACTTTGAGAAGTTCATAGAATACAATAGACAAGACACAATGCTACTCAAACGTTTAGATGATAAACTACAGTTCATTGATCTAGCAAATGTATTAGCACATGCCAACACAGTTTTAATTCAAACAACAATGGGTGCGGTTGCAGTTACAGACCAAGCAATTATAAATGAAGCACATCAACGTGGCTTTATTGTTCCTGATCGTAGATTTGACAAAGACACAACTACGGCGGCTGGGGCCTATGTTGCATTTCCAAAAAAAGGTATGCACGAATGGATTGGTAGTATGGACTTGAACAGTCTGTATCCAAGTATTATTAGATCTTGTAACATGTCACCAGAGACTATTGTTGGACAAGTAAGACATACTCTTACAAGAGATATGCTTGAAGAAAACAATATGCAAATTGCAAAAGCATGGGAAGGCAAGTTTGCAACAAAAGAATATGAACTTGTAAACAGTAAAGACAAAGAACAAATTCTATTTGTAGATTTTGAAAATGGTGAAACCATAGAAGCCAGTGGTGCAGAAATATATGATATGATTTATCATGGTGACAATCCATGGATTATTACTGCCAATGGAACTATTCTAAGACACGATATTAAAGGTGTTGTTCCAGGACTACTTGAAAGATGGTATGCGGAACGTAAAGAATTACAAGCAAATGCTAGAAAAGCCAAAGAAGAAAACAATAAAGATCAGTTTGAATTTTGGGACAAAAGGCAGTTAGTTAAAAAGATTAACCTAAATAGTTTGTATGGTGCTATTCTAAATCCAGGATCAAGGTTCTTTGATTCACGTATTGGACAAAGCACAACACTCACAGGCAGATGTATTGCAAAACATATGGGAGCAGAAGTCAATAGAATACTTACAGGTGATTATGATCATGTAGGTGATACTATCATATATGGTGATACAGATTCTGTCTACTTCAGTGCTTTTCCTGTATTCAAAAAAGAAATTGATTCAGGCAAACTTGAATGGAACAAAGACAAAGTAATTGAATTGTATGATACGATATGCGAAGAAGCAAATACAACTTTCCCTGGTTTTATGAGCAAGGCTTTTAATGTTCCTGCTAATTTAGGAAGTATAATCGCCGCAGGTAGAGAAGTTGTTGCTGAAAGTGGATTGTTTATCACAAAGAAACGTTATGCAATTCTTGTTTATGATAATGAAGGACACAGAGAAGACGAAGGCGGTAAGCCAGGAAAAATCAAAGCAATGGGTCTAGACTTAAAACGTAGTGATACTCCTGCATACATGCAAGACTTTTTGAGTGAGATACTTCTAATGGTACTTACAAAACATGGTGAACAAGCAGTCATTGACAGAATAAAAGAATTTAGAGAAGAGTTTAGGCAAAAGCCAGCATGGGAAAAAGGTACTCCAAAACGTGTGAACAACTTAACTAATCACACTAAAGTATTTAAGAAAACAGGCAAGTGTTCAATTGGACACGCCATGGCGGCGATTAATTGGAACAGGTCAAGAGATATGTATTCAGATCAATATTCTATGGAAATTGCAGATGGCATGAAAACTATCGTATGTAAACTGAAAAAGAATCCTATGAACATGACAAGTATTGCATATCCAATTGACGAACTTCGTATTCCAGAATGGTTTAAAGAATTACCATTTGACGTAGAACTAATGGAAGATACAATCATTAGTAATAAGGTAGATAACTTACTTGGCGTATTGAATTGGGATCTAAGTAAGGCAAAAGCAAGTAACACATTTGATGATTTGTTTAGTTTCAATGATTAAAACCAAATTTAAATGCTTGACATTTGATCTAAATAGTGTTATATTAAAACTTATATATGGCAAATCTTAAAGGAAAAGCAAACATGAAAGATATTATTTTAGATGTTGTAAAACATACTGCTGGTCTTGGCTTCATTGAGTCAGTCAAGGTTACAGGTACAACACAAGAAACAAGATTTGATGCAATGGATACAGACAGAACTGTAATCTTAAATGCAACATTGCACAATCCAAATCCAGACTTAATTGGTGAATTTGGTATGGGTAACTTGTCATTTCTAAATGGCGTAAGTAACCTATCCAATTACAAAGAAGACGGCAGTGAAGTTACTGTTAACAGACGTGAACGCAACGGCGAAGAACAACCTGAAAGTTTACTGTTTAAAGATGCTGATGGCAACACTGACACTTATCGTTTTATGAGCAAACAGGTTGTAGAACAACAACTTAAAACTGCCGTCTTCAAAGGCGCAAATTGGAATGTAACATTTGAGCCTAGTAAACAAAAAGTAAGCGAACTACAAAGTGTAGCAAGTATCTATAGTGCTATAGATCCAACATTTAAAGTTAAAACAGAAGATGGTAATCTTGTGCTTTACATTGGTGGTAGCGATGGTGCTTCGCATACAGGTCGTAGAGTGTTTGCCAATAATGTTGGTGGTGAATTAAAACAAGGCTGGAGTTGGCCACTTAATCAAGTATTGAGTATTCTAAAACTTGGAATGAGTGGTATGTGTGTTATGAACATTGCAGATCAAGGTGCATTGCAACTTACAATAGACAGTGGTATTGGAACATACAACTATATCCTTCCAGCATTGACAAGGTAAAGAATGTGGATAAAGTAAACCTAAGTAAAAAGAACAAAGACTTTGCAATATTTTTGCCAAGTATAAGTGGCTTCTATAATACATTTATTTCGAAGCAAAGGCAAGAAGAATATGTTCCTAAGGATCGTATTCCTGCAGGCTTTGAAGAAGGTGTAGAAGGCTGTAACTTCCTTAACATGGATAAAGGTTACTACACATACAATCATGCTCTTTATTCGGCGGGTCATGCTCAACTTGATATTGCTAAAAGTGATATACAAGAAAGTATGGTACAAAAACGTGATAAAGAGAATACTTGGATACTAGGTGATTCAGGTGGTTTCCAAATTGGTAAAGGTGTAATCAACTTTGACTGGCAAAGATTTTGGGAACAAAAAGGTGATAAAGGTTACGTTGGCAGTGCAGATAAAACTAGGTTGGCAATTCTTAATTGGCTAGAACATACTGCTGATCACTCAATGATACTTGATATTCCGGCATGGGCGGCCGCACCTGTTAACAGAGAAAGAACAGGACTAACAAGTTTCAACGATTGTTTGAAAGGTACTTTATTCAATAACGACTTTTTCCTTAAAAATAGAAAGCACGAAACAAAATTCTTAAATGTATTACAAGGCGGTAACAATGCTGAAGCAGACATTTGGTATAATGCAGTAAAACATTATGAATTTGAAGGCTGGGCAATGGGCGGAAACAATATGCGAGACATTGACCTAGCAATTAGACGTTTGATTATTCTTAGAGATGAAGGACTACTTGAGTCTGGTAGAGATGTTGTACACTTCCTAGGCACAAGTAAATTAGAATGGGCAGTTATATTGACTGCAATTCAAAGAAAGTTAAGAGAATCAAATCCAATTATGAGAGTTACGTTTGATTGTGCAAGTCCGTTTATTGCAACTGCACATGGACAGGTTTACACACAACACGTTCATCGTAATGATAGGTTCAGTTATATTATGGACAAGGCTCCTGATAGTAAAACACTAGCGTGAAGTGATGTTGCTTTTCCTTGGAATAGTCCTATTGCTGAACGTATTAAAATGGGTGATGTATGTTGGTATAAGCCTGGTATGTTAAACAAACTTGGTAAAGAAGGCAAAACAAGTTGGGATAGTTTTTCATACTTTTTATACATGGCACACAACGTTTATCAACATATTGAAAGTGTACAACGTGCAAATGAATTGACTGATGCGGCCAGTGTACAACACAAACCGGATCCACGTGAATGGCGTAAAACAAAAAACAAAAGTGCTGAAGATCAATTTGATACATGGGTACCACGTAATGTTTTATACATGGTTGAACTTATCAATCAAGTGTTTGATAGTGAAAAGCCTATGGAGTTGATGGACAAAGCAGAAGGTCTTTTAGCAAACTTCAATGAAAAGAAAACATTGAAAACAACTGCAAGTGCCTTTGACAACTTGTTTGAAGTTGAAGATAAAGGATTTGCAAATGAGGCAGAAACATTTGATGGTATTGCGGCAGATGAAGATCGTGCTATGGACACTGACCTACAAGCACTAGAAAAGGAAATTGCATGACGTTCAATGCATGGCAAATTCCACAGGGAGGTAACATGACAAATGTACAAAAACTTAAAAATCATATAAGTGCTTTAAGAACAAAACATAGAGATCTAGATGAAAAAATAAAAGTACTTCAAAGTGAAAAAGTTAGTGACGATATTATCAAACGTCAAAAGCAACAAAAGTTACAACTGAAAGACGAAATAACTAAAATTCAAACAGACATTGAGAATTTAGATGAATAGAGATTATAGCACAGGTAAATCAGATAAAGTTGAATTCTTTACAGGATATGAAGTTGAACATACTCCTGCATATGGATTGCATACATTATTTGTAGTAGGTTGCAAACCTCCTGCTAAAGTATTAAAGAAAGCAGAGAAAGAAGGGGTAGAACACATTTACCTTGGCGCCAATCAAAGTTTCGTAATTGATCATATTGATGCCTATGACGAAATGATAGCATGGGACAATTTGATTACAACATTATTGAAAGCAGATTATTGGGTGACACTTGATTTTGATCATGGATTTTATAAACATGTTCAAGAAACACCTGGCCTTGAATATAACAAGTTCATTCCAATGATTAGTGTTAAGATGCCATATCTTAATCTAATGCCGTATCATACACATGTGAAGATTGATGATACGGATTTTAAAGCAACCAATCCAGGTGTTTGGGTGCATAGACTTCACAGCCTAAAAGATCCTAATCGATTTACTGATTGGGACCGTTATAAAAATGATACACCAATTATAGGAGATACCAAAAATGGTTAAGAGAATCAAACTATCTGATACAGATACAGGAAGTTCTGAAGTTCCAACTAACGGCGATGCTTCTTCACCTGATGCAGTAGCATTGTTAGAAAAAATGGATTGGAAACTTTGGGAAATTTACAAGACTGCAAAGCGAGTTGAAAAATATCTCGAAATAGAAGATCTTGACGTTACGAAAAAGTGATGTTACAATGTTTGAAAGTAACAATGATCCAGAGCCTGAAAGATACTATGACTGGATGCTTTGGAAAATGAGAAAGGAACGAGAAAAAGAAATGAAAGAAGAAATGGTAAATAAGCAAGAGCGAATGATATGGGTAACATTTCGCAAAGAAGGTATTCACAAATATCCGGCCGCATTAGATGATCCAAAACTTAAAACAAACGATTGGGACGATGTGTCGTTTCTTGGTTATCCCCACCGTCATATTTTTCATTTCAGGGTGTCAATCGAGGTGTTTCATGATGACAGAGATATCGAATTCATCCAGTTCAAACGTTGGCTTGAAAGACTTTATCAATCAAGTGAGGGTGGGAACGAAGTGCTCGTTTTAGATTATAAATCCTGCGAAATGATTGCAGATGATTTATATGAACAAATCACAAACAAATATCCACATAGAAAAATACAAATTGAAGTTTCAGAGGACGGTGAAAATGGCTGTAACATTACATACCCAACAAAATAAATTCCACAATAGGAATAATTTCCATAACAGGCATAAAGGACATTTTAAGATGCGAATGAGTCTACCTTGTTTGAAGTATGATCTTTTGAAGATCAGTGAACCCTTTGATGGGGTTCTTTGGGAAGATAATACTGCTGATTCAGTGGTTAAACTATTCACTGCATATCTAAATGATATGCGAAGAGTACGTGGTATTTACGAGTTTGAAATTAGTTATACTCGTAAAGAAACAAGTTATACATTTGATGTAAATGTAAGACTTGCTCCAGGACGTAGTCCTAAAAAACTTAAGATACATGTTGGTATCTATCAATCAAAATTTAAGAAGGCCGCATAGTGAGTAATACGGTTTACATTGTTGACATTGAAGCAGTTGATACAAGATACACTGCACAATGGAAAAAGTATCTGCCAGATCAACTTCAAAAGGCACTAATGAGTGATACAATACTAATTGGTGAGGTAGAAGTTATTAGTGGCGGAGAAGTTCCACAAGCAACTACTCCAGGTGCTTTCTTAAACTTTGGTGGAACAAATGTATATAAATCAAATCAACTTTTACAAATTGCAGAATTGTTTTGTTCTGGTAAGGTAAATGATGGTGACTACTTTTTATATACAGATGCTTGGAATCCTACTGTAATACAACTCAAATACATGAGTGAATTACTAGGTATCAAAGTACACATAGGTGGTATGTGGCATGCCGGTAGTTATGATCCACAAGACTTCTTAGGCAGACTTATTGGTGAAAAGCCGTGGGTCAGAAATGCAGAACTGTCTATGTTTGATTGTTATGATCATAATTATTTTGCAACAGACTTTCATGTAGCACTATTCAAAAAGACTTTTGGTGATAAAGTTGATGATGATAAAATACATGTTGTTGGTTGGCCTATGGAGTATCTTGAGCAAGAACTTAAACCATATATGGGATTAGAAAAAGAAAATATTATTTTATTCCCACATAGAATTGCTCCTGAAAAGCAACCAGAGATATTCAGAGACTTGGCGGCAGAATTTCCAGACTATAAATTTATTGTTTGCCAAGATGAAGAATTAACTAAAGATGAATATCATACTTTACTTGGTAAAGCAAAAATGGTTTTTAGTGCAAACCTACAAGAAACTTTAGGTATTAGTGCTTATGAAGGAGCATTAGTTGGAGCAATGCCTATTGTTCCTAATAGGTTAAGTTATACAGAAATGTATCCTGCCGAAGCAAAATATCCTAGTAACATAACAGAAGATTTTGAATCTTATCTAAAAAATAAGAACTTAATGATCGCTAAAATAAATGATGTCATGCATAACAATAGTACATATCATGTGCATCTTCCGGAAGTACTTGCAAAAGTATCTCCATTCTTTAGTGGTGAAAGGTTGTATGATACAATCAAAAAGGCAATAGTATCTTGACAAATGTTAAATACTATTGTATAATGAAACGTAATATACTTGGAGACATCCTCGTCTATAACTCGGAGAAAACAATTGAAAATATCAGAAAATATCAAAGCACGTCTTGAGCAAAATGGCATTCGCTATTGGGCCAATGACAACATTTCAGAATACATTTCAGAAGATGAAAAACAAAAATTAATCGATGAGGCAGTTCCTGCATTTGAAAATGTACTGCAATCATTAGTCATCGATACAAAAACAGATCCAAACAGTCAAGATACTGCAAGACGAATGGCAAAGATGTATATCAATGAGATTATGTCTGGTCGTTATGATCCAATGCCTAACCCTAGTGCATTTCCAAACTATATAGAAAATGGTTATGAAGGAATGTTGGTTGTAAGAAGTGAACTTAAAAGTGTTTGTTCGCATCATCATCAGCCAGTAAGTGGTGTGGCATATATTGGAATCATTGCAGGTCCTAAACTTTTAGGATTATCAAAGTATACAAGAATTGCACAGTGGTGTGCAAGACGTGGTACACTACAAGAAGAGTTGAATGTTATGATCGCAGATCAAATACAACAAACAACCGGTAGTGAGCATGTTGGTGTGTATGTTCAAGCAACACATGGTTGTTGCGAAAACAGAGGTATCAAAGCACACAGTTCACTGACTCAAACCACAGTACTGAGAGGAGCATTTAAAGATGATCCCGGTACCAAGAAAGAGTTTATGGACAATGTAAAACTGCAACAAGAGTTTGCACCAAGATAAACTCTAGCAGTTATGAATAATATTGTGAGCACCGAAATATTATTTTTAAATCCACGGCAGGTGCATAAGAAGGAGGCAGTAAAATGCTAGAAAAACTTTTCAACTTATCAGGAAACAAGACATCAATCAAAACAGAATTGATGGCTGGTTTGGCAACTTTCTTGACAATGGCGTATATCACTGTAGTGAACCCTGCTATTTTGTCAACTGAAGGTACTGGTATGGACTTTGGTGCCGTATTTACGGCAACAATTATTGCCGCGGTTGTCGGTACTTTAATTATGGGACTATGGGCAAATTGGCCTGTGGCTCTTGCACCAGGTATGGGGCTCAATGCCTTTTTTGCCTTTGGTGTTGTATTCGGCATGGGATACACATATCAACAGGCATTGGCCGCTGTCTTAATTGCAGGGTTAGTGTTTATTGGTTTGAGTGTTACTCCGGCTAGAAAATATATCATTAATAGTATTCCTAAAAGTATGAAACTTGGAGTAGGTGCAGGTATTGGCTTGTTCCTTGCTATTATTGGTCTAAAGAATGCTGGTGTTGTCGTAGACAATCCTGCAACTTTAGTTGGCTTAGGTGACATTAGTAGTTGGCCAGTTCTATTAGCAGGTCTTGGTTTTGCAGTTATGGCAATCTTAGACAAGCGAAATATTCCTGGAGCAATTATTTTAGGTATCTTGGCAGTAAGTGGTATTGCTTGGATTACAGGTATTAGCGACATTAATGGTGTTGTTGGTAGCATTCCAAATCCAAGTCATGCATTTAGCCTAGACTTTAGTCTAATAGCAACCGCAGGTTTCATAGGAACTGCATTTGCATTTCTTTTTGTTGACTTTTTTGATACGGCTGGTACATTAACAAGTGTTGCCAACTTGACCGGAAAAGTAAACAAAAAAGGTGAAGTAGAAGGCATTGACAGAGCATTGTTGGCTGATTCAGTAGCAACATCTGTAGGTGCATTAGCAGGTACAAGTAACACAACTTCATATATTGAAAGTGGTGCTGGTATCAAAGAAGGCGGTAAAACAGGCTTAACGGCTGTTACTGTTGCTGTCTTATTTGGAATATGCTTATGGTTAGCACCATTGGCTCAGAGTATTCCTGCATTCGCTACTGCGCCAGCATTGGTGTTTATTGCGACATATTTCTTGAGAAATCTCAAAGATATCGATTGGGATGATGTTAGTGAATATGCACCAGCAGTATTGGCGGCAATTATTATGCCCCTAACATTTAGTATTGCACATGGTATTGCTCTTGGCTTTATTGCACACGTTGTAATTAAAGCAGTAAGTGGTAAAACTGATGATCTTAATATGGGATCAATTGCTATAGCAGGTGTTAGTGTATTGTATTTTGCAGTAGCCTAATAACAAAGTTGAAAGGGGATTCTATCCCCTTTCTTACACACAGGGAGTTAAACATGATTAGTGAAGGACCAATGAAACAACATATGGATAGAGATACTACAAACATTCTCAAAGCAGAATACACAACTTATAGTATCAAAGACGGTGTACTAATAAAGGAAACAAGTATACGTCAATATAAAAATAATGGTAAAGACTATAATGATTCTCATTTAAGTGAACCATTAGTAAGAGTGAGTAATGAGCAAGATTGATTACAAAGTAGATCCAAGATCTATACACATTGATCAACGTAAACAAGATTCAAGAAGAGATGCGTGGGATAGAGATTATATGCCTGCTGACTGGGTAAAGCCTCAACCATATACTGATAAACGTATCGAAAATGCAAAGCCAGTTTTTATATTTGCTATGTTTTATGTAGCAATATTAGTAATGATAGCAGGTATAAAATGATTGAGTTTATAGGTGCTTTGATTATATTAAATTACATTGTGAGTGTATTTTAGGGTGATAAAATGAAGAAGAATAGTGTGTTAAAAGATATGTGGATTGCGTTCAGAAAAGATGATCGACCGCATTGGGAAGTAATGGCAGATGATGGCATGAACAAGTTTTTGAAGTTCTGTATCTTTTGTATTTTTGCTTATGGTACTTTTCAAGTTGTAGTTGAACTAATAGAAAGGTTTAGTTAATGTTAAAAAGATTTATGACTTGGTTAGGACGTTATAGAGTTATAATGGACCGAACTAATAGTGAACCTTATCTAGAAAGATATTATTTGTTTTTAAAAGACAGAACAAATTTTCCTTTTAATATTTTCATACATAAATTTTGTAAAAGTGATCCAGATGACTTACATGATCATCCATGGGCATACATGACATTAATTTTAAAAGGTGGGTATTGGGAACATACACCTAAAGGAAAGTTTTGGAGAGGTGTAGGAAGTTTTAGATATGCACCAGCAAAGAGTTTGCATAGAGTAGAACTAGAGCCAGGCGTTGATGCTTGGACTTTGTTTATGCCACTAGCAAAGAAACGTGAGTGGGGATTCATTCGTAAAGGTAAATGGATACAACACGAACAATATTTAAAAGAGAGAAGTCAATGAACACAGTTTTAAAAGTTCTTGTGGCGTTAGTTTTATTAGAATGGATTATAATATTAAGTAATGATGTTGTATATAGTGTAGAAGATCATTATTTTAATTTTGGTCCTTTACAAGATTACGATCAAGAATACTATAGACCATTCAACAAAAATATGGAGTAATAAATGACACCAAAAAAATACTATTCATGGAACGATACGGCACAGATGGTTAGCGATATTTGTCAACAAATTGCACAGACAGATTGGCGACCTGATTATGTTGTAGGCATAACAAGAGGTGGTAATCTGCCTTGTAAAATGATTAGTCATTATTTTGATGTACCAGGTGAAAGTTTAACAATTAAATTAAGAGATGGTGGCGAAAATAATGTTGAATCAAATTGCTGGATGGCAGAAGATGCGGCCATGGGTAAAAATATTTTAATTGTAGATGATATTAATGATACTGGTGCAACATTTAATTGGTTAGTAGATGATTGGGAAAAATCAGGACCTCCAGGTGATTGGAGTAATGTTTGGAATAATAACATAAAGTTTGCAGTATTAACTGACAACCTAGGCAGTGAATTTACAAAAGATATTGATTTCCATGCTGATGAAGTTAACAAAAACGAACAACCTGTTTGGTTAGTTTATCCATGGGAAGAATGGTGGAAAAAATGATAGACAAAGAATTAATCATTAAACAACTACGAGAAGCAGAACTTGTAGTTGACTTTACAAAAAAGAATGGTGACAAAAGAAGAATGACATGTACATTAAGACATGATCTTATTCCTCCAGAAGCACAACCAAAAGGCACAGGTAAAGGCAAAAAGCCTATCGAAGAACAAACAAGTATTTCTGTATTTGATACTGAAGCAGGTGCTTGGCGTGGATTTATTTGGGATAACGTAAACCAAATACAGACTCTTGATGAAGCGAAACAAGGTTTGATTGATAAAATAAAAAGACCTACTAGGTATTACAGAATTACAATGAGCGGTGCAGGTGGCGAAATTGTGTATGGTAAAATTAGTCCAGATGCATACGAATATTGGAATATGAATGAAAAAGCATTAGACGATTATGTTTTAGATCAATACGAAGATCAAGAAAAACCTAGCATACCTGGTAATGCAGACTTTTTGGTTAACTATGCAGATGATCAACAATACCATGATAGGAAAGAATGGTATGAGTGTGATGATTTAGTACATGATAATGGTGTGGAATATAACAATGCACAATTACAAATAGATGAAGTAGAAGATGATACATGGAATGCACAAGTAATTAAAGAACTTTGGACAGGTACTCTTGATGACTTTATAAAAGCACAAGCAGATAAACCAAAACTGAATAACAATAAATGTGAATGTAAAAACATTGATCACGAACATATATTTGGAGTTGATCCTCCTTATACGTTCTATGGTATGAGTGTTGAAAAAGGTGAATTTTTCAATGCACTAATTTGTACAGAAGGCGAACTAGATACACATGGATTAGTATTTCATAGTACATCATATCCAAATGGTGATCAAATTGTTAGCCAAGTAACCTACACAGGGACTGAACTTGATAACGAAGGCGGAGATACAAGAGGCAAAAGTTTTCATTTTCATGTTGAAGAATGGTAAATCGCGGTCTGCTTACATTAATAGCAGGACCAATGTTTGCTGGAAAGAGCAGTAGTTTATTACAAAAAGTCCTGTGGTTAGAACATAATCAAAAGAAAACTTTGGTTATAAAACCACATGTAGATGATAGATATGACCCTAACAATATTGTTACACACGACAAGTTAAGTCATAGATGTTTAACAGTAATTGACCTTGAACTTGTAAAGGATAATTATAATATAAAGCCGTACAATTTTGATACGGTGTTTATAGATGAAGTGCAATTCTTTGATCCAAAAGAAACACTTACATTTGTAGAAGAAGGATTAGTAAGCGGAGTGAACTTTGTTTGTGCAGGATTAGATCAAGACTTCAAAGGCGTGCCTTTTGATACTACTGCACGACTTATGGCATTAAGTGATAATTTAGAAAGACTAAAAGCACATTGTACAGTTTGTGGTATGCCTGCAACAAAAACATATAGAAAAACAAAAAGTGAACAAAGAGTTTTAGTAGGGGGAATAGATAGTTATGAACCACGATGTACACAACATTGGAAAAGAAAATAATTAACATAAAGGTAAAATAATGCAGAAAAAAGACTTACCACCAGATAATAAATTTTGTTATTATCCGTGGCGTGGTGCTCACATAATGCCAGATGGTAATGTTGTAGCATGTTGTCATCAAACATATGGACATTATGGTGTAGAAGATTTTCCAATAAAACAAAATCTAGCAGATAAAAGTCTTGAAAAAATTAGGATTAGCGACAGTTGGACACGTTTAAGAAAAGATCTAGTAGAAGGTAAAAGAGCACCTGAGTGTGAGTATTGTTGGCAACTAGAAGATAGAGGTTTGCCAAGCATGAGAACGCAACGAAATAGATACTTTGATGAACATGGAATGTTTGCTGATCTTGACATTGAAGCAAATGGCACAATGGATCAAAACGATCCAGTTGGTTATTGGGATATCAGAGATAACAATATATGTAATTTAAAATGTATTATGTGTGGTCCTGGTTTAAGTAGTTTATGGAATCAAGAAGCAATAGACAATCACGGCACAGATGCAAAAAATTACAACGTCAAAAGACCAATCGGGGATAAAGCAGTATTTCATGTTAATGATGTCAGTAAGGAAAAGGTTGAGGACATAATTGAAAGACATATAGACAAAGCAAAGATGTTTTATTTTGCAGGAGGAGAACCTTTAGTCAATCCTACACATTGGAAAATATTAGACTTGTTAATTGAAAAAGGCTTAACAAATGTAAAATTAACATACAACTCTAACTTACAAAAACTTACTTGGAACAAAAAGAATGCACTAGAATATTGGAAAAAATTTGATGATGTACAGATGAGTGCCAGTATTGATGCAACAGGTAAAGTTGCTGAGTATAGTAGAACTGGTACAAGATGGAAAACACTAGATGCTAATTTTTCAAAGTGTATGGAAATTATGCCAAGAAGTACAGCCATTAGTACAACATTAAGTTTACTTACTTTAGATGACTTTCCAAACTTAATGAAGTGGGTTGGACAAAAACAAATACATACAAAAAACTTTATATATCATAATGTACTTGTAAGTCCTAGATATCTAAACATCAACATACTTCCTAAATGGTATAGAGACAAGAAATGGCAAGAGATAAATGATGTCATAGACGGTTGGAACCAAGATCATGTAGCAGTGCTCAAAGGTCATAGTTATGCAGTTCTTGAAAAGAAAATTATGGAAGAAGAAGATCCAGAAGAAGTAATCAATCAAAGAACAAACTTCAAAAACGTTATTTTGCAGTTAGATCGTGTAAGAAAAACAAACTTCTGTAAGGTTTATCCTGATCTAGCAGAATGGTTTGAAAGCATACCATCTACTCGCAAATAATGGTTGACTTTATCAAGAAATCATGCTATATTAGATACAACACTATAGGAGTAAATTATGAGAAAATTTGTGGTTGATTGTTGGAATCATGTTATGGATTCAAGTGTAAATCCTTTGAGCAAAATTCCAGACTTACAAGTAAGACATATGATAATGCAGATCCTTGCATTTATGTGGTCGGCTGTTTTTGCAATTACTATTGCAGATAGTGTAATGGCATTTGGTATTAGTGCTATCGCACATATGCTTCTTGTTGCCGCGGTTGTAATAACTGTAGGTACATTTAAAATTGCAGAACACAATCCAAGAGCATTTGATTTTGTGAGAGGTTATAGTTCACATGGTAGAAGCAGATCATATACTATCTACAGAGATAAAAATGGTAATGCTAAAAAAGTTTACTATGATGCAAATGATCCTGGAGGTGAACATGAATAAAATTATTGATCCTAAAAATCCACACACTGTGGGTAAAAGTTTTGCAAATTTAGGTAATCATGTTTTAATAGCAGGATTTATAGGAGCAATCATATTTGTGGTTGTAGCAAGTTATGGATAAGAAAAAACAAAATAATAAAGAAGTACAATATTATATGTCACCTGACGGCACCGTTATGGAAGACAAAGACTATAAATGGTTAGACAAACATGTAAACAAGAACAAAAAGAAAAAAGTTGATCTTGGTTACGAAAAAGTTTTTAAGGTGCTAGATGAATAAACTTATTGCCAAAGTTGATAGTAGAAAAGTCGATAAAGGTTTACACTGGACAACATTATACAGTGAAAAACTTTTGTTAGCAATAATTGGTGCATTAACAATGTTTGCGGCAGGTATGGAAATTTACAATATGTTGCTGGCACTAAAAGTAGAACTTGCAGATTTATTTCTTCTTTTTATCTATGCGGAAATTATTGGAATGGTAGGAGCCTTTTATATAAGTCACAGAATCCCTGTTACACTTCCTATAATTATTGCAATGACGGCATTATGTAGATTGATTGTTCTACATAGTAAAGACAATGAACCTTGGGTACTAATTGCTGAGGCAGTTGCTATCCTAGTACTAGCAGGTGCGGCCTATTTAATGAGCATGAAAGATAAAATGAGTCTTGAAAAAGACAGAGAGTATAAAAGACATGAAACTAAGATATAGCGAGGCATTTTATTCTGTACAAGGCGAAGGTCGTTTTGTAGGTGTACCTAGTGTGTTTCTTAGAACATTTGGTTGTAACTTTCGTTGTATGAATTTTGGATTGCAAAGAGGTGAACCAAACAGAGAAGAAAAACAAAAAGCAGGTAATAGATACAATGACGAAGTAAAAGATTTATTAGACAAAGATGTACATAAAACTACAAAAGAATTTAATGACTTGCCTATAATTCATACAGGTTGTGACACATATGCAAGTATCTATCCAGAGTTCAAACACTTTAACATGCTCAAAGAAGTAGATGAAGTTGTAGAACATTTATTGAGTCTAACTCCAAATGGTAAATGGGTGCAAGATAATGGGCAAGACATACACTTGATTATGACAGGTGGTGAACCTTTACTTGCATGGCAAAGACTTTATATAGATTTATTTGAACATCCTAAAATGGGAGATTTGAAAAATGTTACATTTGAAACAAACACTACACAACTTCTTCACAGAGATTTCAAGGATTATTTACAGAATCAAAACAGATTTGAAGTCACTTGGAGTTGTTCCCCAAAATTATCAGTTAGCGGAGAGCCTTGGGAAACTGCTATTAAGCCTGAAGTGGCTAGTGATTATGCTGATGTGGACGGTAGCAATATGTATTTTAAGTTTGTTGTCGCTGATAGAACTGATATCGAAGAGGCTGGTAGAGCAGTTGCTGAATATAAAGCCAATGGTATTGAATGTCCAGTCTATCTTATGCCATTGGGCGGTAGAAGTGAAGAATACAATCTCAATGTCCAAGAGGTGGCCAATATTTGCATGGAAAAAGGATGGAGATTCACTCCAAGACTACACATATCCTTATTCGGAAACGCATGGGGAACTTAATCCTGTTGACAAACAAGAAGAAATGTATTATAATAAGAAACATAAAAAAGCAATGCAGGAACCTATACAGGATCCTACAGAAAAGATAAGAAAAGCAGGTTATTAATATGAAATGGTTAGATAAACTATTAGGTAAAAGCACTGACGCAATGAATCTAGAAGAAAAGCGAAAAGTGATTAAAGAAACATTGTCAGGTAGAGAACAAGAAAAAGCATTGGCTAATCTTGATAAGGAACCGTGGGTAAAAGTATTGAACATACAATTTAATCCAGAAGATCCACAGAAAGGATTCTTTGAATTAGATTGGAATGAACATTTTGTGGAACAACTTGCACAAAATGGCTACTCTGGTGCAACACCAGAAGCAATAGTAGATCAGTGGTTTACTGATCTGTGTAAAGGGATCGCTAGACAGCAACAAGAGTCAGGCAGTTTTGTTGCAAATGAAGACATCATTAAAATGAGTGATCTGCAACGTGAAGAAAATGAAAAGGACAAAGATGATGAGTGAGTACTACACTTATGAATGCAAATACAAACACAAGTTTCCAGTAGACGAATTTGATCGTCCTGGTGGTATGTTTAGTATGGCAGACCTTCCTATTAACGGACATAAAGTTTTAGAACGAGAAGGCATCGTTACTGCACAAGATTCAAAACAAAAACTATATCAAGTTGAAGACAAGGAGAAAGGGTGGACATTCGCAATACCATTCAAAGACGTGATCATTGGCGATCAGATTCCAGTGGAGGCGTAGACGTGTATGTATTGGTGGATACTGCCAACATGTTCTTTAGAGCAAGACATGTTGTTAGAGGCGACGATATAGAAACAAAGATAGGCATGGCCTATCATATCATGTTCAATAGTGTTAATAAAGCCTACAGAGACTTTGGTGGAAGTCATGTTGTGTTTTGTTTGGAAGGTCGTAGTTGGCGTAAAGATTACTATGAACCTTATAAACGTAACAGAGCAGTAGCAAGAGAGGCTCTTACTGAAAAAGAGCAAAAAGAAGATCAGGCATTTTGGAAAGCATTTGATGAGTTTAAAGACTTTCTAAATGACAGAACAAATTGTACAGTCTTACAACATAAAAACGTTGAAGCAGATGATTTTATTGCACGTTGGATACAAAATCATCCTAATGACAAACATGTTATCGTAAGTAGTGACAGTGACTTTTATCAACTACTAAACAATAATGTTAGTCAGTACAATGGAATAATGAATCAACACATCACAGTAGATGGTGTATTTGATGATAAAGGCAAACCTGTTATGGACAAAAAGACAGGTGAACAAAAGCAAATAGGAGATCCTAAATTTTTGCTATTTGAAAAATGTATGCGAGGAGATACAAGCGATAATGTATTTTCTGCGTATCCTGGTGTCCGTAAAAAAGGCACAAAAAATAAAGTAGGACTTATTGAAGCATTTGAAGATATGGATTCAAAAGGCTTTAATTGGAACAACATGATGCTTCAACGTTGGGTTGATCATGAAGGTGTTGAACATAGAGTACTTGACGACTATCAAAGAAACAAAACATTGATTGATCTTACACAACAACCAAATGAAGTAAAGCAACAACTAGATGACACTATTACAGAACAGGTTCAAAAGGATTCAATTGGACAAGTAGGTGTAAAATTTATGCAGTTCTGTGGTAAGTGGGATCTACAAAGAGTAAGTGAAAGAGCAAATGACCATGCACAATATTTAAATGCTGGTTATGGATAACAAATGTATACAACCAAATCTATTACAGACAAGTTTTGGATACTACATAAACTTGGCGAAAGAGTAGGAACTATTAGACTCAACGAAAACAAATATGAAGTATCAGAAAACAGTGAGGTAAAAATACTCTCCCTAGATGAATTGAAAGAACATTTTAATCATGATATCTTGGTGCAGAGTAAAAAAGTTAACATAAATACTAATGTAACAGTATTCGATTATCCAACCGAATACACAGAAGTATTTAACAGTGAGATGAAAGATCATCTTCCTGTGTTTACGAAGACAAAAAATAGCAAAGTATTTCATAGTGCAGGCTATTATGGTATTCGTTTTCCAAAGGGTTGGGTAACGAGTTATTGTCCAAAATTGCAAACACTCGAAGGCAATCAACATATTGGGCCTTATAAGAGTGAACAGGACATGTTACTAGCAATTAAAAGGGAAAAAGAATGCGAAAGCACACAACAGATATTCTCATAGAATTTTTAGACAAAGTTGCTCTCGCAGGTAAAACAAGAACTAAGGAGATTAGGCTACCTTACAATAAAGCAGTGGAATTAAATTCGGCAATTACTGAATTACTTGCAAACTTACATGATAGGAAGTCTTCTAAACCTAGTAAACTAGACCCCATTAACATAGAAGTTGATGGTGGCAATTTTAGATAAAGGTTAGAACGACATGAAAAAATTACTAATGGTATTGGCTATGATTGTATCCAGTACTATCGCTTTTGCAGAAACTGAAAGCAATAACAATCCAAATCCAGAACTACCAATTCAACCAGCACCTGAAGAAAGATATGTACCACAAGGTTGGTTCAAAGCACCAATTATGGTCGACTGTGGACCAAAAAAATTGGTTATTGATCAACTTAAAGGCGATTATGCTGAAACACCTCTGGCAACAGGCACAATAATGGTTATGTGGCCAAATGGTGCAGTTATGCCAGGAAGTATGTTGATTGTATCAAATCCAGCAACAAAATCTTGGAGTATGATTGCAGGTTTACAAGATGACATTTGGTGTATCGTTGGGCATGGAGCAGGATTAACACCCGCTCAACCATCAGAAAAAATCTCTATAAAATATTAAATTTCTACAGATTACTTAAATAGTAATGCGAAAGCAAGTAGCGAATCGTTTGAGTTAAGGAGAGAATTATGTATCACCACACAGAATCTATGGTTGCCATGGCAGAAGATATGATGCGTCAGGCAAACCAAATGGAAAAAGAAGTAAAAATGATGCTTGAAATGGAAGGCAGAGCCTGTGGCATCGAATTAGATAGACGTAAAAATGCTAGAGCATTAATGGAAGAGTTAATGGAACATCAAAACAATAACATGGCAAATGATACAACCATGTGTTGGGCATATGTACCAGAAGATACAATTAACTATGATACTACAATGCCAGCAGATTACATGCCACCAGCAGATCCAATGATTGGAACTGATGCAACAACATGGAATATGGACGGCACAATGCCTGCTGATATGCCAGCACAAGAACCAATAATGGACGAACTAGATATGGCAGAAGCCAACATAGATGATCCAATGATGCATACCCATGGCGACGGTACAACTCATTCACATGAAGGTGGTGATGTTGAACATACACATGACGATACTTTACCAAGTGAAGTAGAGCCAAATCAAACCTAATATAACCATAGATAAAACACCTGTTAATGATAAATAACTGTATATAATACAGACAGGTGTTTTATTATGGCTAGACCTAAACCAACAATATTATTGGATAACACACATCCAACAACATATAAAAGCGAACAAGTGCTAGATGCAGAAGCCATTTATGCAGTATTTTACAAAGACAAACCTATAAATCTAAGAAGTTTACATAGCCTTGTAGATTATCCAGGCCCAAAATATAAAAAAGTTTCTTTCTCAAATCCAGGACATGCATTTAACCTAGCAGAAAGATTAAACAAAATGTTTAAATGTGATGAGTTTTCAGTTTTCAAACTTACACAGGGCGAAAAGGTGATCAACGGTAAGGTCAATGTTTGACTATGATAAGTTCTTAAAACAAGCACAAGAAGTAGGGCCAAAACTACACATGGCCAGAAATCAAAGATATCTCTTAACAGATCTGTTTGCTAACTACAGAATGATCAGTAATGTCATTCCTAATAACAATAAAGGATTAAGACTTACACTTCTTGGTGTCAGTGTTCTCAAAGAATTAAAATATGAAAATTGGTCAGTGCAAAATAAAACAGGAAAACTTCTACCTTGGCAGAAAGTAATAATTGACAAATACATGGAATGGCCATATTATATTGGTAAGAGTGATAAGACAATTACATTGTTTTCAGAAATGGATTATTTAGATATTAAGATGTTTGATGGTAATTTAAAACTGTGGTGCGAAGCAAAAAAATATTAGGTAAATACTTGTATGGTATATAGAGTTACAGAATGGCAACAATTATACATGCCCTCAACGGCATATGCAATGAGTGAAATTGATTTCTGTCAATTGCCTGCAAAATATGATATAGATTTAAAACGTTTGAGAGAAGAACTAGAAAGTGTAGATGCTTTTAACCTTGTTAAACCTTATCCTATTCCAAACACCAGAGGATTGAAACCTGGTGGTTATACTAAAACAATGCCAGGATATTATGGTATATGTTTTAAAGCAGAACCAAACAGTGAAGATCCATTATATGATGGTTTAGCATCAAACAGTTTAAAAGTAGGTCGTAGGCGTGATGCAAAAATTGATCAAAACTTTACAGAACGCACAAGCATATGGTTTCCATATCTAACAGAACTAGAAAATAGATTCAAAGGTACAGTTACCCAAGTTCGTCTAATAAAACTAGAAGCAGGATACAATCTAGGCGAAAATCCACATGTTGATTATCCATGGTACAAAGGTATTCGTATGCATATTCCACTGACAGATGGTGTAAAATACGAATGGCATGTACTTCAAAACAAATACATACTTGATGGATCTCAACCACATTTATACTATCTTGACACCGGAAAACCGCATACTGCGATCAATGAAAAAAGCACCATAGATCGATGGGTATTCAACATAAATTTGATACCTCATACCACAGAAATCCCCATTCACCAGCAAATTAGGCAAGAAATATTGTAAAAAACCATGAAATCATGGTTGACAAACTTGTATTCAGACGCTATACTCTATATATAAACAATAAAGAAAGAGGTAGACTATGAAATATCAATTGCACCAAATACACTTAACTGAAGCAGAACACAATAAGGTTAATGCTGAAGGCCATAACAGTGTCCCAAAGCATCTAGCACATATTGACATGCAAGTAGGTATGGGTAAAGATATTTCCGGAATGGCACAAGATGCCTGGGAAAAAGGATACTTTACTCATGTTTCAAATATTGAAGCACCGACACTAGAAGGTGTGTTTCATGTTGGTAACATGGGTCCAGAAGAAGCAATCGAGAGATTGGCTCCAATGTATTCAACAAGTGTTGGAGACATTGTTATTGATCCAGATGGCAAAAAATATGTTGTTGCTAGTTTTGGATTTCAAGAATTAGAGGCGGCATAATGAGAGAGCAGGATATCAACAAAGTAGCCAGAGCAATAGATTTTGCCAAACAGGCTCATAAAGATCATAAAAGAAAGTACACAGGTGAACCATACTTTAATCACTTATGGGAAGTGATGAACATTGTTCGATCTGTTGAGTCAGATGATGATATGCTTTCTGCGGCATTGTTACATGATACCGTAGAAGATACTGCTACTACAAATGATGATATCAAAAAAGAATTTGGTCCAAGGATCGCAAAATTAGTAGATGAACTGACCGATATTAGCAAACCGGAAGATGGCAACAGAGCAACTAGAAAAGCCATAGACCGAAACAAACTTGCAGGTGTATCAGCAGATGCACAGACAATAAAACTTGCTGATCTAATCAGCAACTCAAAGGACATTCAGAAAAACGATCCAAAGTTCGCAAAGGTTTACATGCAGGAGAAAGCACTTCTGTTAGACGTATTGACTAGAGGAAATAGCAGTCTGCTCAAGCAGGCACAAGATATTGTGGCAAATTATTTTGGTCAAACCAAGAAATAATGGTTGACATATGTTGCAATGATGCTATTATATAATAGTAAGTTAAACAAAAAAACATAGCAGAAAGGAGTTAGGCACATGACTGCAATGTTAGAACAGGGACGTACTGTCCGACTTTCAGAAGCGAAGAAACTTGCTCTTCGTTGTATGAACAAGAAAAGACCATTTTTCCTTTGGGGTCCTCCAGGAATTGGTAAGTCAGATTTGATGCAAGACATCACTGACAGTTTTGAAAATTCACTTTTAATTGATGTAAGGCTTCCATTATGGGATCCTACTGATGTCAAAGGTATGCCATATTATAGTAAGACTGATAATACTATGAAATGGGCACCTCCGGCAGAACTTCCAGATGAGGAGATGGCTAAACAATATAATACCATCGTTCTTTTCCTGGATGAACTTAATGCGGCGCCACAGGCTGTACAGGCGGCGGCATATCAGTTGATCCTTAATCGTAGGGTTGGTACTTACAAACTTCCAGATAATGTGGTGATTGCGGCCGCTGGTAACAGGGAGTCAGATAAAGGCGTTACTTATAGAATGCCTAAGCCTTTGGCTAACAGGTTTGTACACTTTGAAGTTAGAGTTGACTTTGAAGATTGGCAGAACTGGGCATTGAACAACGGTATCAATGCTGACGTTGTTGGTTACCTTACTGCAAATAAACAGGATCTATATGATTTTGATCCTAGTGCAGATAGCAGGTCTTTTGCAACTCCTCGTTCTTGGACCTTTGTATCAGAGATCATTGACGAAGAAGATGATGATGATTTAGATACAGAACTGCAAACTGATTTGGTTGCAGGTGCTGTCGGTGAAGGACTTGCAATTAAGTTTGCTTCACATAGAAAGGTTGCTGGACTTATGCCTAATCCAACAGATGTGTTGAAAGGCAAAGTAACCAAGTTGGAAACTAAAGAGATTTCCGCAATGTACTCTTTGACTACTAGCCTATGCTATGAGTTGAAAGAGAACTTTGAGAACCTTACAAAAGCAGGTAAGGTTGATGATTGGCACAAACAGGCAGATAGGTTCTTCAGGTTTATGCTAGATAACTTTGAAACAGAAATGGTTGTACTTGGTAGCCGAACTGCTATTAAGAATTACAATCTTCCATTCAATCACAAGAAGATGGCAAGTTTCAAAGAGTTCTACGAAAGGTTTGGTAAACTGATACATAAAGCCTAACTCGTTGGTTTACCAGGGAGGGGGTTACTTGTTTAGATACCCCCTTCCATTTTTTTAGGCAATACACTATGGGCAAATACAGACGTAATAAAGAAATGATGCAAAGAATGTACGGCGCCGAAGCATTGCAAGAGGCGTTCAATGGCATCATGCCCCAACCAATACAAATACATAATTACATAGATTCTTGGATTAATAATCCTGCAGGCACATTAACAATCACAGATTATAAAGCATTTAAGAAATGGTGCAAGGACAATAGCATTAGTAGACTTTATTGGAAAGAAATAGGACTTGAACACAGAATGAAGTTAGGAAAAGGTCCAGCAGGAACAGGATTATATTTTACAGAAAACACAGGTAAAGATCATATTATTGCATTTAAATTTGAAGATGATTTAACCTATGCAACATTGAGGTGGAAATGAGAAAAAAACTAGAACATTTTGAATGGAACTTTAAAAACAATCAACAAATTATGCTAGACTTTGGAAAGTATAAATTGAGTATTGTTCGTGATGGATATGGTGGCAAGACTGGCCATTATGAAATTGGTTGTTTCAAAGGTAATGAAATGGTAGAATTACCTGGTATCACAGAAGAAGGTGATACTGTCAAAGGCTGGTTAACTGAAGATGATATCAATGGAATATTAGTGAAAATGACTACTATTTCTGCTAAAGATCCTGAGCAAATTATGCCAAATTAATGGTTGACAGCAAGAAGTCTTGAGCATATAATATACATATAATTAGAGTTAGGTAAAGATATGACAGATGTAAATCCAAAGCCAGTTGCAAAAGAAGATTTGAAGGGCAAGTTTACTCGTCCTGATAATTATGTTCTTGATGATGAGCAAAGAGAACGTATTACTATTGCTCGTGTTCAACTGCTTATGAACCATGCATTTTTTGGTAACTTGGCAACAAGGCTTCGTATTGTAGAAGCAAGTGATTGGTGCCCTACTGCGGCAACTGATGGTCGTCATTTTTATTACAATCAATATTTTGTAAAAGAACTTGATGATCTTGAATTACTATTTTTGATGGCACATGAAGTTCTTCATTGTGTTTATGATCATATGGGTGTTGATGTTAGGCAGGACAGAGATCCTAAACTATTTAACATTGCCGCCGACTATAACATTAACATGACAATTGAAGATAACAAGATTGGTCGTGTTATTACTACTGTTCCTATTTTGTTAGATAGGAAATATGAAGGATTAACAAGTTTTGAGATCTATGATAAACTGTATGAGAATGCAGAAAAGATCAACATTGATGATTTACTGGACAAAGTACTAGACGAACATCTTGATGAAGAAGGTGATGATGGTGCTGAAGGTGATGGTCAAGGTGATAAAGACGGTAAAAAGTCTAGCAAGGTAAAGATCTCTAAAGAAGAAGCAAAACAAATTAAAGACGAAGTTAAGAACGCCGTACTTCAATCTGCTCAGGCGGCAGGTGCTGGTAATGTGCCTGCAGGTGTACAGAAGTTGATTAAAGAACTTACTGAGCCTAAAATGGATTGGAGAAGTTTGCTTCGTGTTCAATTTGAAAGTTCTATGAAGAACGATTTTACTTTTACAAGACCTAGCAGAAAGGCTTGGCATACTTCAGCAGTATTACCAGGTATGAACAACGGTGAAAAGTTCATTGGTGCATTGGCACTTGATATGAGTGGTAGTATTGGAGAGCAACAATCAAAAGAGATGCTTTCAGAAGTCAAAGGCATATTAGAGCAATATGAAGACTATGAAATACATATTTGGTGTTTTGATACTGCGGTATATGGCTATGAAAAGTTTGAAGCAGGTGATGGTAAAGATATTACAGAGTACAAAATCGTCGGTGGCGGTGGTACAGATTTCGCTTGTAACTGGACTTACATGAAAGAGAATGATATTATTCCTCAGCAATTTGTAATGTTCACAGATGGTTATCCGTGGAATTCATGGGGTGATCCAGACTATTGTGATACACTTTTTGTCATACATGGCATGTCAGATCACAATTTTAAGGCCCCTTTTGGTGTTACTGCACACTACGATGATAAATAGTTATATACGCAGTTAATGGCGTATAAGGTTTTGAAATGCAGATAAATCCAATTTGGCCCGAACTTATAGGGGTTTCACAGAAAGAAGATCTAGCAGATCATGAGAAACTTACTAAATTTATATATGATTTAGAAGATACTCAAAGTTTTAATAACGGTGAAAACCTGGGTTATGTAACTGATGAATTTTTACATACCCACAAAGAAGTTGACGGTTTGACAGCATGGCTTTTGGGTCAGGTATTTCTGTATACAGAACAAATTGGTTGGAAAGTAGATCCTAAAGATATCTTTCCAGCAGATAGTTGGGCCGTAGTTAGTAAGAATGGTGCTTCTACTCATAGGCCACATGTCCACTCTAACACTTTGTTGAGTGTGGTATACTACTTAAAAGTACCAAAAGGATCAGCACCGTTAGGATTTTTAAATCCTGGCTTAAAGTTCCGTGGTATGGCACCTGATGTAAAAGAACGTACGAGTATTACAGAAGGTGAATTTTGGATTGAGCCTAAAGAAGGTCAATGTGTTATATTTAGATCTGATATACCACACATGACAGGACTCAACCAGTTCGAAGATACGACTGCTAAACGTATCTCGGTAGCCTACACTTTTAATTTTAAAAGTTTAGGTCAATATAGCAAAGGTAAGCACTACGGAATGTAGGCTTACGTTATCGATAACAAGGAGAAAAACATGTCAGAAGCAAATACACAACCTGCTCAAGACAATGCAAATCTTACTATCAGTGATTTAAAATCTATTGCTAGTATTATTGATCTCGCAACATCGCGAGGAGCCTTTAGGGCAAATGAACTCAAAACTGTTGGTACAGTTTTTGAGAAGGTACAGGCTTTCCTAACGAATGTAGAAGGTCAAATGAAATCGGCCGCAGAAGCAACTGAAGCCGCAAAACAAGAGGCACCTACAGAAGAAAAGCCTAAAGGAGAAGAAAAATGAGTGGAAGATTCATTAAACACGTTGGAGTAACAACTAACACTGGTTCAAGAGTTGTAGTTGTATTCCGTACAATCCCAGAAGATGAAAATACTGCTTTGGTTGTACAAAGCGATACTCTAAAAGATCGCTACCATCAAGACTTTATGCAAGTCGTAGAAGGTATTACTGCACAACAGGAAACTGAATTATTCAAAACATTGAATACACAGATGTTCAGTGACGGTTTACCAATGTTAGATACATTGCATAAAAAAGGTCTATTGATGAAAGTTGCTACAACTTCTATCAAAATGACACCACAGGTTGACAAGCAAATTTTGTTAAGTGATCTAAATAATGTTTTAGGTCCTGTAAACTTTGCTGACAATGGTGGCAAAAGACAAAACCCAGATGTGACTATGGAAACTGCAAATGATCCTATTAAGGCAGACATTAGCAATCCAAATGGTCCTGCTCCAATTGGTGCAAAATTTGGTGGCGACAGCCTTCCTGGTTTAGATGTTAACAATGGTGTATTAACTGATGAACAATTGGCGGCAAGTCGTATCAAACAGGCAACTGAACTAGAAGCAGAGGCTACTAGGTTACGCGAACAGGCTTATGATTTAGATCCTAATACAAGGCCAAAACGTGGTAGACCTAAAAAAGCAGGCACTACTTCAGAAGCAATAGCCTAATGTCTCTTGATGCTATTATAGATGAGATAAAACAAGAACGATCTCGACAATACAATCTACCAGGAAGTGAATGGGATATTAAAAATTCACCAAATGATTGGATTGCTATTGCAGGTCATTATCTCACAGATAGTGCCAAGAGAAAAGGCCAGCCTCCAAACATGGATCACTGGCACACTAATATGGTAAAGGCCGCGGCCGTTATCATTGCGGCTCTTGAACATCAATCAACAATGGAAGAACAAGAGCAACTGAAAGAATAAAGTTGCACGAAGTAACTATGACATCGATAAAAGTTAAGAGTATTAAGACCATGCCTATCAGAAGAAAAGATAGGACCTTCGATGCTATTTTAGATGAAATAGACTTCGATAATGTTCCTATTGCCTACATAAGGCAAATAAATTTAATTTTAGAAGGTAATATGGTAGTGAAAATTGATCAGAATGCATTAAAAAATGTCAAAGACATGGATAATCTTATGGCCAGTGCTTCACTAGAACCTTATGTAGACAGAATAAGAGATGTTGAAATATTAATTGACAACGACAAGTTGAAGAAAGATGTAACAACTTCGCTCAAGCCGTTGTTGAGTAAATGGTTTAAGGAATGACTATAAAGGCTATAATGGCCGTTGATGAAGCCGGAGGCATAGGCAAAAAAGGCACTTTACCTTGGCCCAAATTTAGGGAAGACTTTGATCATTTCAAAGTCAACACTATGGGAATGGCAGTGCTTATGGGGTCATCGACATGGAATAGCAAAGGTATGCCAAAGCCTTTGCCTAATAGAATAAACTGTGTTGCAAGTAGAAATCCAGATAGTTTTATGTTAGAAAATGCACATAGGATTATCAGAGGACCAGAACTTGCAAATGAGACAGTAAAATTATACGAAGATTTAAACAAGACAACAGATCTTGATCTTTTTATAATTGGTGGTTCTAAAATAATAGAACAATGCTGGGATATTATAAGCGAATGGCTTATTACAAGAATACCTGGCAAATTTGACTGTGATACATTTTTAGATATAACAAAACTAGAAAATGATTACAAGTTACATGAAAGTTGGAAGGGCAAAAACGAACCTTTGCTGTTTCAACATTATTTAAGGAAAGTACAATGAAACAATATCTAGATGCTCTTGCAAAAGTTATGATGGAAGGCGAAGATGTTGAAACAAGAAACGGTAAAGTTCGTAAACTGTTTGGACATCAAATGCGATTCGATCTTACCAAAACATTTCCTGCTATGACAACAAAAAAACTTGCTTGGAAGTCTGTTGTTGCTGAACTGCTTTGGTTCTTAGAAGGCAGTACTGACGACATGCGACTTCGCGAAATACTTTATGGCAAAGAAGACGAAAATTTAGAACAAAAAAGAACAATTTGGACAGATAATTTAGAAGCATATGAAGGAGAACATCCTACTGATCTAGGACGAATATATGGTGCTCAATGGCGTAAATGGAAAAGCACACCTAGAACATTTCCTGTACATGAAACTGACCAAATTACAAACCTCATAGAAGGTTTAAAAAAGGATCCACATAGCCGTCGACACATGTTAGTGGCCTGGAATGCAGGCGAAATCGATCAAGGCGACAGGATGGCACTTCCACCATGTCATGTACTTGCTCAGTTCTTTATCTCCAAAGATAAACTTTGTTGTCAACTGTATCAGAGATCATGTGACATGTTCTTGGGAGTGCCTTTTAACATTGCTAGTTACTCACTTCTTACTCATATAATTGCAAAAGAAGTAGGTATAGAGCCAGGAGAGTTTATACACACTCTTGGAGATTATCATGTTTATCACGATCATTTTGATGCCGTACATACACAACTGAGTAGAAAGCCTGGTAAACTTCCTACACTAAATTTTGAACACAAATCTATCGATAAATATACGGTAGAAGACTTTAAATTAGTGGACTATGAACCTCAGGGTGTTATCAAGGCAAAGATGAACGTGTAATGAAGATCAACAACATAAAAGATAAGTGGGTAAGTACTGTAGAAGATATAGATTGTGGTGATCTAACTGATACTGAACAAAAGAAAGTCTTTGACTTACTTGCTACTCGCAAGGTTGTAATTTTTAAAAAACAGAATCTAACAAATGAACAATTGAAAACATTTGCAGGTGTATTTGGCTTTGTATGGGATAGAAACAAAGAAAAGTACAGTGGACTAGAGCAAAGTGTAAATACAGGTCACCAAGACAATTTTGTAGAAGTTGTAAGTGAAAGTGGTTTGTTGAAAAAAGGTATTATACCTTGGCATATTGATCTTACACATTTTCCTAGTCAACTTATTCCTAATCGTTTACTGTATGCGGTAGAACTTGAAGGTGCTCCAGCAGGAACACGTTTCATAGATACTGTTCAAGGATATAAATTATTAGGACCTGGGACGAAAAACTTTTTAAGGCAATCTGTTGCACTATGTAAAGCACCTTATGATACGCCTTGGCAAGCAATAGTAAGACGCCCTGCAGTCAATTGGCATCCTTGTTATAAAGATTGGGCATTGACTTGTGATAATCTATTTACAATACATATTGAAGGATTAGATCAAGACTACAAAGATTGGATAGGACCAATCATTGCCAATATGCAGACAGAAGAAACCACTTATGAACATGAGTGGGAATTAGGCGACCTAATGATATATGATAACTGGAGCACAATGCACTACAGAGGATCATTTGAAGGTAAAAGAAAGTTAAAGAGACTAACATGGGACCAAGACTGGTACCGTTATGGAGAACCAAACTATGTATAATTACAAAATGACACAAACACTTGATTCACCACAAACGTCAGACACTTACCTAGAATACATGATAGAAAAACTAGGTGCAGATGGACTAACAGAATTCAGTGAAAAACAACAAAAATGGATTGACGATCAGAAACTTGTTTTCTTGCTTCGTGAGTTCGTTGACAACACTTGTATTATTAATAGAGTGTTTACTGAACGTGATTGTGCAGAATCATTCATGGCTGAAATGACTGCATTACTTGAAAAAAGTGAAAATGTAAATGTTGATAACTATAAGCACGAAATAGATGCTATTGATTATGATCAGTTTGCAGAACTTGAATCAAGAGATGGTGTAAAGAATTACTTTTGGTATCAGGAGTAAATTTTGACACAAGATTTCCTACGTTATCAGGAAGTAGTACACAAAGGTGTACAATATACTCCTGCTAATAAGAATCCATATAGAGTAATTATCGCAGACCTTACTCACAGGTGTAACATGACCTGTGCTAACTGCTATATACCAAATAGACAGTTACCTGATATGGATGCAGATAAGTTTATGGAATGCATCAAAGCATTTCCAAATAGAACTGAAATACGTTTAATGGGTGCAGAAGCAACCATGCGTAAAGATCTACCTGATATCATTCACAGAATAAAAACAGAAACAAGACACAGAGCAATACTGCTTACAAATGGATTGCGACTTGCTCGTAAACAATATGTCAAAGAACTCAAAGATGCTGGATTAAAGTACGTTTATGTAAGTGTAAACGGTGCAGATAATGATGATTGGTATGAACAGATAGATGAAATGAGATGTGCTAAAAAGAAAATACAGGCACTAGAAAATTTACTTGAATATAATTTAACTGTGGATACAGGAACTATAATTCAAAATCCTATTAACCTAGAAGCACCAGGCAGATTATACAATCTATTACAAAAGATAGGATATACCAGAGGTGCAATGCGTTTTAAAAATGTAGGGCAAATAGGCAGATACAGTATTGAACAAGAGGAAAACCTTCCTATGCGAGAACTTCACGATACTGTATGTAATCAACTAGGAGTTGATCCAGAATGGGCATGGACACAAGATTTAGTTGATGGTTTAAGAGAAAAGAATTCAAGGTTCTTTTCAGTAGATGGAAGTTCAAACAGAGGCAGAGGTTTCTGGGCAAAGATAACTAACTGGAATGTTGAAACAAACAATCCAGATCCTAACAGTAGACGCAGAGGAAGAATAACAGAGAACTTTATGGTTGCTCCATTCTTCGAACATGTTTACGCCAATGAAGGTGGCTACTAATGGAGTTTATTTGGCATATTTTACTGACAGTTTGTCTACGTGGAGAATGTCTAATGCAAGATGTACAATGGTTTGAATCAAAAGAATCATGTGAAGTAATGAGATTGCAATATGAAGAAATGCCGCAAGATGGAAACTGGGAAACAGTAACCTATGAATGTAAACCTTATAAAAGTATTGAAACTTAATTAGTTTCTGGCAGACCAAAGTTTACCTTTGTACCTGTCATCACATGCAACTCTGTGGGCCATGTGCGTTCTCGCATCAAATTCCAATATGCTTTCCATTTAGGTACTGTGTTAGGTGGTATAACTGCTTCTATTGTAAGAGCATAACCTCTTGGAGTACCAACATGCTCATACCATTGATTAACTAATTTTTTACCACGCCACTTGTTACTTTTCAGCATATAAAATCTACTTCTTTTTTGATCTTCTGCTAGATTTAATGTGCTATGCCACAAGGCACTTTGAGCAGGATTAGTAACATAACTATATGCTCTTCTTCCTGGTTTCAAACAAAAGCCAGTGATAGTATAATATGGAAATACTTGCCAATAAAAACTGCCCATTGTTCCTAGCAATTCGCCATCTTCTCTATAACCAAGTAAACAATGTTTTTCTTTGCCATCAATTAGCATGTGACTCCAAAAGTCACTGCCAAAGCGACTATCGTTACCTACCTTCTTTACATTCATATGATGATCATGTTCATCACTGAGTGCAACAACTTCACTTAAATTTTTTGGGCCTAGTATTTCTACATTAGGCAGAAGCAATTCGTTCATTAAAAATCTCTACTCTCTTTTTAAGTTCTTCAATATGTGGGAAGTTAAATTTTTCTGTAACTTGTTTAGTGTCCCAAGCATTCATAATAATATGATACCTAGGTTTATCTGTTGGATTTACAATTTGATGTTTATTGTTTACCCATAGCATATAAGCACTTCCATCTGCTGGCATATGAATAGGCACTTCAGTACCATCTTCATTCCAAACAGTATGTATGCATTCTGGATATGTAATCAAAGGAATGTGTATTCTAGCGGCATATGACGTGTTTGGAGCATCTCTATGTATACTTGACTGCCCACCAGGCTGTAGGACTGTTACACGAACTCTACGGGGGGTTAAACCAGCCGTTTCTAGCGTATCTACAACTTCTTTGAATATGCCTGTACACGCTTCTGTAGGCTTATCATGACTGTAATCATGTACCACACCAAGTTCTTTTGCTATCTTGTAATCAAAGCCACCATTCTTCATTGCTTTATGGCCTTGTGTCCAAGCACCCCACCAATGTCCATTATCTGCTAGTACTGACCAGCCACCAAACGAACCGCCATATGCTCCACCTTGAATAATTGGATCTCCAAGTGTGATTACATTTTCTAGTAGATGCTTTTGTAATTGATCAATATCAAATTGAAATGGTAATTTTTCTATATAAGGATTGTCTATCATAATTGTGCTCCTAGTCCACAAACAATGTGAACTCTGTCCACTGTTCTCTGTAGGTTACCAAAGTTATGTGGCACCTTGCCTGTATTACAAAGATACAAACTACCATCTGCTCTCATGTGATATGGATCATCACCAAACCACATTATTGCATGTTTGTGAGTTTGCACAGGAAAATGTAATCTGCATCCACGTTCATCTGTGTGAACTGCATGTAAATGAAGTGGTTTGCTGACCAAAATCCTTGTTCTAAATATTTGTAATTTACTGAATTCTCTTTGATACATATCAATTAAACCTTTAAACTTCATTCCTAATTCATTTATTTTAACAAAACTTCTAGGAGGTTTATTGGTAATTTGTTTGCCATCAATACTAGCACTTGCTTGAACACTGTCATACAACTCGTCTTCTGCACCTTCGCTGTGTTGTAATCCTATTGCTTGATATGTATCGTATCCATCTTTTTTAATTAATTTATAATTTTGTCTTGTTTCATGACAGAGATCTTTGTACCATTCTACATCTAATCCTGCATCTATTCTAACAATATGCCAATTATCTTGTTGCTGAATAACTAATTGTTCTGCTTCTTCAAAAGTCACTGTGGGTATCATGACAAATCCATTTCTATCTCATTTGCATTTAATTTTATTTTACCATCTGTTCTCTCGCCAAACGCTTGTATGATGTTGGCACCAAAGTCAACAACATCATCATAATTAATAATTAATTCTTTATATAATTCATCTTTTCCTTCTTTAATAACAGGAGGAACAGGTAAATTATGAATACCTTTCACACCTTTAACAGAAGTTTTCGCTGTGTCAGTATGCTGTAAATGTTGAATATCTTCACAATAAATTAATTTAAAATCTTTAATATAAGTTGAATTGATATAATTAAACAATTTAATATACTGCTGAAGATAGGTTGTAACATCATGCATGTTTGCTTTTATTTTTTTATCTCGCAATAATTCATCTTCTTTGTAATAATGAAATTTATTATAGGCATTTGAATAGATATTGCTCATTACCATTCTTACCCAATCACGTCTAATCACACACAACCAATAATTATTTTTGCAAATATCAATAAATGCATCTTCATTATTATTTCTTAAATTCTCTAAATGAAATGGTAAAACTTTAATAAACACTTGATTCCAACTATAGCGTTTTCTTAATTCTTTATATCTAACACCAATTTCAGTACGCCAGTTTAGGTCTAAAGGATCATTTATCACACGTTTTTCAGCAAGTGCTTTATTCATAGTATCTCTATCAATTTGTATTCTATCTCCAAAAGTAAATTTATAGAATTGATGGAAATACTCTTCAAGTGCAACTGTTTCTAAAGTTGTCTTGTATTGTAAAAGATTTCTATAGACCCAAGTAGTACCTCCCCTACTTACACCTCCTATTATTGTAGGTTTGTAATTGGGGTTTTTAAAAAGGTCACTCCATAATGCTATGTCGTCTTTTTTTGCCATCTAAATGTTCCTTATGTCGTTTACTATGTTTTCTACCCATATAGTAATCACCCGGCTCGTAGTTCCAACGCTTTCCATGATGTCCTCTGATATCTGCATACCACATTCGTAATTTAACAAGGAGTTTTCTCGCTTCAAGATACACCTCTGTTCCTTCTATGTAAATTGGATATTTCTAAAGCACTAATGGTCACATAATCTGGTTGCGATACTATCCAATCTATCACTTCAGCGACATAACTTGCTGGCATTGGTGCAAAATGATCTAGTCCTGCTTTTGAATAATCTGGATTATACATTTTGCCTCCGCCTATTGTTGTGTCTACATGATCCGGTTCAAGACTTGTAACTCTTACAGGTCTTTTCTTACTGCTATTTAAATTTCTTGATAATTCTTTCAATGCACGTTTACTTGCCAAATACCAAACTCTCATGTCAGGCATACCTTCCCAACCTACTTTGTTAGCGGCTATAGAAGTAACATTTATTATATCACCTGTTGGCATTTTATTGTAAAAAGCCTGCAACAGATCACCAGCGGCCATAACATTTGTATCAAATGTTTTGTGAAATTCATGATCCAATACACCTGCATTATTGATGAATATGTCTGGAGTATATTCATTAATTAAATGTTTTCTAAACTGCGGGTCTCTTACATTGCCCTGTTCAGTAACTGTTCCAGTTCTGCTTACAGAAATAATATTATTTTCTTTTTCAAAATGTTTTACACAGGCAAGTCCTATACCTTTACTTGCACCTGTAATTAATATATTTTTACCATGGACGCTCATATTTCACTGTCTCCAAAAACTCATCTGTAAATTTACCATCAATTCTAAAATTATACTGCCATTGTTTACTGCTTTCAACTCCATGATAATTTAAATCATGAAATATATAACAACGACTGTGAACATAGTGTTTTACATTGTTCTTCTGATCATACATAAAACTACGTTTAGCACCTCTAGGAGATACCATTAGTATGTGATGATCATCTTTTAATTTACGTGGATCATAATCTCTATGCACTGTTATATGTTGATTTATGTCCACACCAAATATATTAATTCTACCAATTTCTTTGAATATAGGAACTGCATAACACCATTTAATTAATTTAGGAAATAATTTTCGTGTTTCTTCCCTTATGGTTTTGTCTTTGCCTTCCTGTTGTTCATGCCATTTTGAGTCCATAACTGCATATGCATGACTCCAAGGATGGTAGGCTCCTTTGGCATATTTTAAATATTTTTGATACTGTTTGTATCTGAATCCTGCACTACGCATTCGAAACTTTTCTTCATCTGTAAGTTCACTTTCTGCATGTGCTACATCTTTGTATTCTGTATCGTAAAATTCAACTGCGGCATCACCTCTTGAATATTCTCTGCCCACTGATAATACAGTATTATCTGTTCTAGCCAATCCAAATGTTATTTCTTTATCCAAGGCATCTGCATCTTCTTGGCTCAATAAATGATCCATTTTCAAATAAGGCTGTCCATTAATTGTTATTAATGGCTGTTTCCATGTGTCTAGTTCTTCCACCATATTGCATAATCCTTGTATTTAACTGATGACTGTTCAAGTAACTTGAAAAGCCTAGGATAATCATATTCTCCAATCAACACACAGGTTACCCTATTGCCCTGTGGATTTGGATTGCTGTCTATTCCATGAAATGCTCTGTAACTGTTGAGCATCCATGCACAACGAGTTTCTGGAAATTCAGCATATAATTTTTCTTTTTGACTGCTTTCCCATAGATCCTGATATCTGCCATCTTCCATGGTTTTTAATCTTGAATCTAACTGCGATTTACTTCTTACAAAATAAAGTTTTTCGCCAAGACCATTAAACAGATAGAATCTCATGCCCCAACGAGCATCAGGATCTGTATGTAGATAAACATCACGACTCTGTTTTTGATCCAAAAAACTAATTGATTTTTTAACAGAAAATGGATATTTTTCTATATATTCAACCAATTCAGGAAAGCGACGATCAAAGTCTGCTATCCAAGGATTGGGTTTTTTATATGTATTCCACCACAACGCCCATGCAACTTCCCATGGATAACTCTGTTTGCCATCAGCCAGTGCCGCCGTGAAATTATATTTACGATTAAATTCACTCTGTTCCTGTCTCCATTCGCAAAAATCATCATAATTGATTTCAGGAGGAGTGGGCAAGTCCAATGGACAAAACAATAAATCTTTTAAATCACTACTCAGTGTACACACCTTTGTCTATAGCATCAGCAATGTCGCCTACAATTCTGTATTCCGCGGCATCACCATCTGGTATTTCAATATCAAACTCTTCTTCAAGTTTCATAACAAAATCCACTGTGTCAAGACTGTCCAAGCCAAGATCGTCTATGATATGACTTTCTCGTGTGACAGTTTCATCGTTTATTTCTGCAAGGACCTTCTTGATCCTTTCAAATGTATCACTCATTGGTTTCTCCTTTCAAGTGTTTTACTAGACTGTTGTATTCCCAACGATACTCTGCTGAGTATTGTCCGTATGTTCTGTATAATTCTGCTCTTATAACTGCATCATGTTCCATAATGTGTTCAAACCCTGTGGTCTTTTTCTTCTGTCGTAATCCAGGAAATGCTTCTTCATAAATGATCTTTTTTGTACTGGCATTTGATAATTTACCCCATTCTTCACAACGTGCCAGTCTCTGTGTCCAAGGATGTTGTAGAAAACTCAACATTAATTCAGGAGTATATTGAAAAAATCCAGGAACAGCAGGACGACCTGACAGCATTGGATGTCTATACCAAGCCGCGATTTTTTCTCTTTCATGTAGATACCAAGGCTTTCTAGGATATTCCAGTATTTCATTCTGTACTAACTTATTGGTCATGTGATCATAGTACTGATATCTACTCAAATCTTCATAGGCAATATAGCATTCTGCACTGCCCAACACAGGCAATCCATCTATTTGATCCATTAACCACATGGTACTCAACAGTTGAGGACTAACACATTTTGTTCGTTCTGCATAGTCATAGGCAGGTCCACGCCAAAAGTCAAGAATATTTAACGTATGCTTTATTGGCTCAATACCCTGTGATTCACAGAAGTCAAAAGCATCTTGAATATCATGTCTGTTAATGTCATCTTCAAACTGCATGATGTGTACTTCAACAGGTATTGATTGTTCTGTAAAACTACGCAACATCATTTCAGATTCGGAACCTCCGCTAAACATTACAGAGATCGGCAAAGAACCGGTAAGCGCCAGATTTTCAACGAGTTGAGCGGCTCGATAACATTCTGATCTAAATGTGCCTACATCTTTGGTGACTGTGCCATATGACACTGACCACTCATCATCTGCACTAGAGCGTGAGTTATAGGCTGATCCATTGTAGCCAAACACAAAGTGATTACGGTGTGTGTAGTTATGAGTTAATGTAGGGTTTGACGTGTTCATTGTTGATTAAATCATTCCAATTGGTGTACCACACTGTTTGATCAATGTGTTGTTCATTGTATACTATTGTGCGATCATTGTACTTTTTAAATCCGTATTTTACATAGCGAGTGTCTTCGGGTTTGGTTAATACAT